>Ga0256404_1009945_pt1 | contig 13372 bp, 8 predicted proteins | sample RumenRJG_01DNA_FD_185990 | JGI IMG/M metagenome (GOLD analysis project Ga0256404, IMG submission 185990) | Bovine rumen microbial communities from Lethbridge, Alberta, Canada - RJG_01 | ecosystem: Host-associated > Mammals > Digestive system > Stomach > Rumen | place: Canada: Alberta | collected...
GTGCTATACTTCATTTGATGACCTCCATTTGTATGCGGTAATCCCTGTTACCGTTTGTCTTTTCCGACTTGTAGTATACAGGTAAATCCACGAACCTACAAATCGGAGGTCATTACATATTGTCTAAATGAATATTATAACTTAGCGTCAGCTCAGGATTAGATTAATCCTGATGCTGGCTTTTTTTGTAAAATTTCGGATTGTAATTACAAAAAAAGGCTCCAATAGGTTATAAAGCCTTGAAAATACAGGCTTCGCGATACTGTACCTATTTTGGGACAGCTAAGTTGCTATTATTTAATCATAGGAAGAAAGCAACCCAACTTATTCAGGAGGTAAAAGCCATGTTAGTTGTGTTGTCTCAATTTCTGATGAAAGGGGAAGATAAAATCAAAGAAACACGTCTAAGAAAAGAACTAACGTATGTAGAACTGGCAGATTACTTCCCTAAAGAAATCCGGGAAAAGTATTTTGGAAAAGATGATGAGATAGAGTAAAGGAGATATTCATCAGGGCAAAGGGATTCTTAGGAGGAGATAAGATTCAGGCTACGATGGTGTTTGAGAAGGTGTTATAGATTGCGAGCCAGGGTGACACTGTTGCCCTGGCTAAAATATTAGTTGCTTTTACCTTATTTTCAAATTAGTGGAAGGTCAATGGTCAATTGGAAAACGAGTAGATAGTAATTAAAATGGAAGAACAAAATCTTCACAAATTCGAAGATTTCCTTGATATTCAGATCGTTATTCCTTCAAGTTCGTAGTATAATTAGTTCATGTGACGTTAATTGCCGCGATGGAAGTTTAACATCGCAAACAGTGAGGTTTATATATGTCTATTTCTTACAATGGATTATGGAAGTTGTTAATCGACAACAACATGAACAAAACGGATTTGATGAATGAAGTCAAGCTAAGTAGTGGCACAATCGCAAAGATGAGTAAAGGTGAACCAGTTTCAATGCTGGTTTTAGAAAAAATTTGTGACAAGCTCGATTGTGATTTTGGTGATTTGGTTCATTACGAAAAAAAAGAAAAAGAGGATTAGAACTTGGGAGACTATAAAGGTAACGGTGGACTGACAAGAGAGCAGTTTCTTTATCATGAGACAAAAACAGTTGCAAGGTTAATGACTGATGAGTCTCTTTCTGATGATGAGATTGTAAAACGTGTTGTTGAAGAAAACTTGTTTCAGTTCCCTACAGAACGAATGATTAAGAACATAGTAAATGTGTGTCTGAAACGACTACATGGACTAGATGATATGACATTGGTTGGAGTCATAGCTCATAGTCCGATGGAAGTATCAAAACAGGCATGCCTTTATGCCATGATGAAGCAATACAGGCTTGTTTGGGATTTCATGATTACTGTGATAGGCGCTAAGTTTAGAGAACAGGATTTATCGTACAGTAGGATGGATCTGAATGTTTTCTTTATGCGTCTACAGGAACAGGATGACGAAGTTGCTTCATGGAGTGATGCGACCATAAATAAGATTAAGCAGGTGCTCAATAAGATTCTGATAGAGAATGAATATATTGATAGCCCAAGAGCAACCAAACTTAATCCGGTTATGATTTGCTCTGAAGTAGAGAATGTAATACGAGCGGACGGTAATGATGTGGCGTTGCCTGCATTCAATTGTTTTTACTAAATAGAGAGTTTAGGAGATTGATACATGAGCGATATTTTAGAACGCCTGGATAAACTAAAAACGAGAATTCAGGAAGAAGATTTCTTAAAAGGAAATGGACTAAGTAACGAAGTAAATATACATATTTTCTGCTATGATCCTGCAGATGAGATGGCAGTTAGATATTTTACAGAGCAGCTTGTAGCCGATCAGGATTTAAACTGTCATGTAATTGAGAAAAATCTATATAAAGTCTTCTTGGAGATTTGTGATAAGAAGCGTATTACAAAAGCTGCTCCTTCGATGGAAGAGAAGAAAGGAAAAGAGTACTTAAAGGATCAGATTCTTAGATTTGCAAATAATAAAGCTTTTGTAGAAAAGATAAAGCCTGAGGAACAAAGAGAAGGTGATGTACTTCTTATTACAGGAGTTGGGGAAGTATTTCCATTTGCAAGAGTTCATGCGCTTCTTGAAGCGATACAACCGGAAGTACCAAATATTCCAATCTTGGTTATGTATCCTGGTAGTTTCAATGGAAGACAGCTTAGACTTTTTGATAAGTTAGAGCCTAATGGATATTATAGAGCTTTTAATGCAATTTAACTTGGGGGTTATATAGAATGAAGATTAAGCAGATGTTTAAGGACGACATTGATAGAAAAATAAATGGTGTCGTTAAGGTAGATCAGGATGCCAATGATGTATTGGTGCAGGAATTAAATGAGTATGTAATCACAAAGGAACTGAAGAAACACTTCATAACCTTTTTTAATAATTATGGGGAATCATTTGATGAGAAGACTGCTGATATCGGTGTATGGATATCTGGTTTCTTTGGAAGTGGTAAATCTCACTTTCTGAAGATACTGTCATATATCCTTGCTAATAAGGAAGTGGATGGAGTTAAGACTGTAGAGAGATTCCGTAATAAATTCGAGGATGATCCTGCCACCTTTATGCTTATCGATAAGGCTACAAGAGGAGAGACAGATACTATCCTTTTTAACATTGATATCGAGGGATCTATTAACAAAGATGCAACAGCCGTGCTTCGTGTGTTTGCCAAGATGTTCTACAACTACCTTGGTTTCTATGGAGAAGATCTGAAGGTTGCAAAGCTGGAGCAGTTTATTGATAAGCAGGGTAAGACTGAAGAGTTCAGAAAAGTATTTGAAGAGAAGAATGGCCAGCCTTGGCTTGAAACAAGAGACGCTTTTGCGTTCTGGGAAGATGATATCGTTGAAACATTACAGCAAGTTCTTGGAATGAGCGAAGAAGCTTCTCGCAACTGGTTCAATGGTACTGAGACTGTTGAGATGAGTATCGCTCAGCTCGTATCTGAAATTAAGGATTATGTAAATACAAAGCCGGATAACTTCCGCCTTTTATTTATGATTGATGAGGTAGGTCAGTATATCGGAAGTAATACAGATCACCTTATTAATTTGCAGTCACTTGTAGAAAAAATCGGTAGTGAGTGTGAAGGAAAAGTATGGGTTGTTTGTACCGGACAGGAGGCTCTTGATGAAATCATCAAGACTCGTCAGGATGAGTTTTCTCGTATTCAGGCAAGATTTAAGACAAGACTTTCTCTTTCATCTGCATCTGCTGATGAAGTTATTCAGAAGAGAATCCTTGCTAAGAACAGTGAAGCAGAAAAGAAGCTGACAGAAGTATATAACGCTAATGATTCAGTACTTCGTAACTTGCTTCAGTTTAATAAAGATGATGCCCTTTTAGATATCAGAGGATATGAGACAGCTGGGGATTTTGTAAGAAACTTCCCGTTTGTGCCTTATCAGTTTATTCTGATGCAGAAGGTATTCTCCGAAATAAGAAAACATGGAAATGCCGGCAAGCACTTATCTGGTGGTGAGAGATCTATGCTCTCAGGATTCCAGGAAGCTGCACAGAAAATTGAAAACAAAGATGAATATAGCATTGCTCCATTCTATCTTTTCTACGACACTGTTCATACATTTTTGGATGGTGCTATTCGTCGTGTTATCGAAAGATGTCAGACAGCGGCTGATGAAGACAGAGGTATCAAACCTCAGGATGTTGATGTATTAAAACTCCTTTATTTGATTCGTTATCTGGACAATGATGTGAAGTCAACTTTGGATTCTATCGTTATTCTTATGGCTGATAATATCAACATGGATAAGATTCAGATGCGTGAGCAGGTTCGAGAATCTTTAGATAGACTTCTTAGCCAGAACTACATTGGTAGAACTGGTAATACATATAACTTCCTTACTGATGAAGAGCAGGACATCGCAAGAGAAATCAAAGATACATCAGTAGATACTGCTCAGATTATCGAAAAAATTGGTCATCTTGTATTTGGCGAAATTTACGATAAGAAGAAGTATCGTTATAAGATCTACGACTTCCCATATGACCAGTATGTGGATGGTCAGGCAAATGGATCTGTTACTGGAGGAATGAAGTTACAGATTTATTCTATCGCAACAGATGATACTGAAAAGAATGAGCTTAGATTACAAATAAACTCTAAGGGACAGGCAATCGTTGTTCTTGGGGATGGTAAATATTATGAGCTTATTGAGAATGCTCTGAAGATTAGAAAGTATGTAAAGACAAGAAATGTAGCCCAGCTTCCTAAGTCTGTTCAGGATATTATCCGTAACCAGCAGGATGAAGCTACTAAGTACGAGAATGATGCGCTTGATGCTATTAAGAAAGCAATTGAAACCGCTGAGTTCTATGTAGATGGTGAACATATTGAAATCAAGGGAGGAGATGCTAAGAGCAAATTAGATCAAGCTCTTGAGTATCTTGTTACGCATGTTTATTACGATCTTGAACTTGTAGGCAAGACTGCAAATGATGATTCGGATATCGTAGCAATTCTTACCGGTAAAGATAATTACATTGCAGGCACTCATCCAAATGGAGGAGCTGCACAGAAGATTGAAGAATATCTTGAAATGCAGGATATGAAGCACATCACTACAAAGATGTCAGATATCCAGACTCGTTATCAGGGAATCCCTAGTGGTTGGAGAGAAATCGATATTGCGGCTGTAGTGGCTCTTCTAATCTATGAGCAGAAAGTAACTATTAAGTATGGCGGCACGACTATTCAGCCTACAGACCCTAAGCTTCCTGACATGCTCCGCAAGAAGACCGAAATCGGTAAGACTGAGATAACAAAGCGTCATGTTGTAAGTCCTGCAAAGATGAAGGAAGCTAGAGATTTCCTCAGAGACTTCCTTGATGTAATGGATGTACCAACAGATGAAGACGGACTTATTTCATTCATAATTGAAAAGTTTACAGAGTTAGAGAATCACTACAACGGATTAGTCAACAAATATGAGGAGCACAAGTATCCTGATAAGCAGCTTGTTCGTGATGCGGTAAGAGTTGTAAAAGATGTTCTTTCACAGAAGAGCGATAACATAGCTCTTATTGATAAGTTGGTTTCAAGTGAAGATAGGCTTTACGAAATGCAGGACCACTTGAAGGATGTTGAGAGCTTCTTTAAGACTCAGGTCTCATTGTTTGATAGTGCGTCTAAGTTTGTAGAAAGCATGAACAAGGACCTTGATTATATTATCCGTGACGATGAAGCCACACATGCTTTGAATCAGATGAGATTGATCACTACAATTTTTTCTGATAAGAAGTATGACTATAAGAGAATACCAGAGCTTAACGGACTTCAGGCAATCGTTGAGAAGTCACATGATGCAATGCTTGATGAAAAGAGAGCATCATTGTATGAAATAGTACAGTCCTGCATGGCGGATATCCATAAAGATGCCAATGTAAACGAGGATACAAAGCTTATCTCTGATAAGGTAGATAAGTTCTACTCACAGCAGAAGGAGTCTATTGCATCTGAGAAGAGTCTTAGAATTTTGGATGGCGTTCAAGTTCAGCTCTGGGGACGCAGAGATGAAGCTGTAATGGCTATTGATGCAGCTAAAGCACCTAAGGTAGCAGAAAAAACTACTGTAACACCAGCTGGCGGAGATGTTCATCCAACACCACCTAAGAAGGAAATTATTAAAAAGGTAGCTAGACAGCAGATGTTCCCTGCAAAGGTTCTTAAGAGTGATGAAGAGATAGATGCTTATGTTGAGAATATCCGTAAGCAGATGAAGCAGTATATGCAAGGTAGTGATGGAATCCAGATAACCAATTAAGGAGATACGCAGATGGATAAAAATGCGATAAAGAAATATGCGGTATGGGCTAGACAGCAGCTTATCGAAAAGGTAACTACAAAAGCAATAGAGAATGCTATTTGTGATGGGCAGGACTTAGATGATAGTTTGTCTGTGATCAATGGAAAGCCCATTGATGAAAAGACTAAGAAACAGCGTAAAGCCTTGATAAAAAAGATTAAAGAGGAAGGCTATACACAGGTCATGGAAGAGGTGGCTTATACCTGGTTCAACAGATTTGTTGCTATCAGATTTATGGAAGTTAATGGATATCTTCCAAGTCACATTAGAGTTTTTTCAGATGAAAGCGGTAAATTTAACCCTCAAATAGTTTCAGAAGCTCTGCATCTAGAGATGGATGGATTAGATAAAAACCTGGTTATTGAAATGAAAACAAATAATCAAGACGAGGAGTTATTTAAATATCTATTAAGAGTTCAGTGTAATGATTTAAATAGAGTTTTACCGGGATTATTCCAAAAACTTGAGGATTATACTGAATTATTATTGCCTGATTATTTGTTGAGAGAAGGAAGTGTTATTGAAAAGCTTGTAAATGAAATACCAGAAGATGATATCAATCTTGAAAATGGTAGTGGACAGGTAGAAATCATTGGGTGGCTTTATCAGTTTTATAATGATGAGAAAAAGGATCAGGTTATTAATATATATAAAGGAGCCGTTAAAAAAGAAGATATTCCTGCTGCGACGCAGTTATTTACAACTGATTGGGTCGTAAAATATATAGTAGACAATTCACTTGGCAGATATTGGATTGAGCACAGGAAAAACAGTGAGTTACAGAAGAAACTTAAATACTATGTGCCGTACGAAAAGACAGTATGCAAGGAAGAAGTAGATCCTACAACAATTACTTTTTTGGATCCTTCCATGGGTTCAGGACATTTTTTAATCTATGCATTTGATGTATTCATGGAGATGTATATGGAATGTGGTTATTCAGAACGGGATGCTGCAAATAGTATAGTTCAGAATAACTTGTATGGATTGGACATTGATGAACGAGCTGCTCAATTATCATATTTTTCTGTCATGATGAAGGCAAGACAATACGATAGAAGGTTCTTTTCTAGACATGTTGTTCCAAACGTAAAATCGATTTGTGAAAGTAATACTATATCACAAACAGAGATAGATAGTTTTGCAGGACAATCTTCTGAAGTTGCTGAAAACCTTGATTTGCTCATTAAACAGATGAAAGATGCTAAAGTGTATGGCTCTATAATTGAACTTCACAATATAAATATAAAATGCCTTGAGGAACGAATAGAGGAATTAAAGACTGATTCATCTCTAATAACAGCCATTGCTTTAATGGAAATAGAGCCCTTAGTTTCAGTGGCCAAGATATTGTCAAAAAAATATACGATAGTTGCAACAAACCCACCTTATTTAAATAGAATGGATGATACATTAAAAACTTATGTAAATAGCCATTACAAAAAATACAGTGGAGATTTATATAGTGTCTTTATATATAGAAATATTCTATATACATTGAATGATGGCTATAGCGGATATATGACTCCGTATATTTGGATGTTTAATAAAACATATGAGGAGTTACGAACTTATATTATCCAGAATTGTACTATTAGTACATTGGTACAAATGGAATATTCAGCCTTTACAGAAGCCACCGTACCTATTTGTTCTTTTGTATTAAAAAGAGAACGGGAAGATGAAAGAGGAACTTATATAAAACTGTCAGATTTCAAAGGTGGTATGGATATTCAGGAAATCAAGGTTTTGGAAGCGATAGAGGATAGTAATTGCCGCTATAGATTTTTTACAGACCAGAATAGGTATAAAGAAATACCTACATCACCAATTGCGTATTGGGTATCAGATAAGGTTTTAAAAGCTTTCAAATCTAATTTATTGGGAGATTACGGATATCCAAAACAAGGCTTTGCTACTGGTAGTAATGATAAATTTATGAGAATGTGGCCTGAGGTTAATCCAGATAATATTGGATTTGGATTTGCTAGTAGAGAAGAAGCCCAAAATAGCGGAAAAATGTGGTTTCCATGTAATAAAGGTGGTGGTTATCGTCGTTGGTATGGTAATAATTACTACTTAGCGAATTGGAAAAACGACGGTAAAGAAATGAGGGATTTTAAGGGCTCTGTTATTCGTAATCCACAATACTATTTTAAAGAAGGTATGACATGGTGTTCGTTAACTAGTGGAAAGCTTTCGATGCGATATAGTCCTACTGGGTTTGTTTTTGAAAGTAAAGGTTCTGTATGCTTTATGAAAAATTCTGATGACCTACCATATTGTTTAGGCGTTATGAATAGCGAAGTTGTTAGCAATATGTTGCTTATATTGTCGCCAACACTAGATTATCATGAAGGTCCGCTGTCACGTGTGCCAATTATTATTGATGAAGACAATAAGACCAGAGTAGAAGAATTGGTTAAACGTAATGTACAGTTGTGTCGCGAAGATTGGGACTCGTTTGAAATGTCATGGGATTTTAAGAAGCATCCGCTTATTGATGGTAGTAGAACAATTGAGGATAGTTTCAATAACTGGAAAGTGCATCAAGAACATGCTTTCAAGGAACTTAAGGAGAATGAAGAAGAATTAAACCGTATATTCGCAAAAATATACGGTTTAGAAGGTGATGTTTCGGAAACTGTAGAAGACGGAGATATTACTATTAGAAAGGCTAATCTCGAGCGTGAAATTAAAAGTTTTATTTCATATGCAGTAGGATGTATGTTTGGAAGATATTCATTAGACAAGGATGGAATCTGTTGCGGTGATAGTAATCTTTGTGAATCAGATTATACATCGTTTAAGGTAGATACAGATAATGTTATTCCAATTTGTGATGATGAATATTTTGAAGATGATATTGTAGGTAGATTTGTCGATTTTGTAAGAATAGTTTACGGTATAGATACACTTGAGGAAAATCTTTCATTTATAGCGAAAGCTTTAGGTGGGGGGAATGATTCTTCAAGAAACATTATTAGAAAGTATTTCATAGATAATTTTTATTCTGATCATTGCAGCGTATATTCAGTTAATGGATTTGGAAAAAGACCTATTTATTGGCTATTCGATTCGGGTAAGAAGAATGGTTTTAAGTGCTTGATTTATATGCATCGTTACCAGCCAGACACTATTGCACGTATTCGTACAGATTATGTGCATGAACAACAGGCACGTTATAGGACAGCTATCGAAGAGACTGAAAAGAGACTAGAGAGCACAGCAGGCTCTGATAAGGTTAAGTTGACAAAGAAGCTTAATACTTTAAAAGCTCAGGACGATGAGATTCATGTTTACGAAGAGAAGATTCACCATCTTGCAGATCAAATGATAAGTATAGATCTGGATGATGGTGTAAAGCATAACTACGAAATATTTAAAGATGTATTAGCCAAGATAAAGTAAGGAGGAGACACCATGCAAAAGCTTACAATAACGAATTTAGGACCAATTAAAGATTGCACTATAGACGTAAAAGATTTCATGGTGTTTACAGGTCCTCAGGCATCAGGAAAGAGTACGATTGCGAAAAGCATTTTCTTTTTCAACAATCTTAAGAATATTCTTTTTGCAATGTATCAGAAACACCTGGCTAATAAGCTTCTGTTTGAGATTGGTACATTGGAAGATTATTTTACTAAGGAAGTACAGAGAGCGTTTTTACAGTCATTTGGTGTTAGCAATGATACAAATGCTTATGGCACGGTAACTTATGAGTATGATAATTCATCAACTGTAGTAATCAATATTGAGCCGGCAGCAGACGAATTGTCTGTTGTAGTTGCATTTGATGATTATTTAAAATCTAAGCTGACTGCCCTTTCTGAATTATTAAAGTCAAATGATAGAAAAGATGTTGAAAAGATAAGAGATTTTATTTATAAGGAATTGTTTGCGTCTGACCTGGATGTTGTATATATTCCGGCTGGCCGAAGCCTTCTTACCATGCTGAGTTCCCAGATTAACTATATATACGCGGTAATGGACGATCAGCAGAAATATACAATTGATTACTGCACACAGACATACCTTGAAGAAGTACTGAGGATAAAAGAATTCTTCAATATGAGTCCAGATAAGCTTGCCCGCAAGGTAACAAATGAAGTTGATTATGAGATAAATCAAGCAGATGTTGATGCTGCAATAGAGCTGATGAATACAATACTTCATGGTGAATATCGTAATGTAAATGGAGTTGAGAAGTTATATTTTTCAGACGATCATTCTGTAAGGATGAACTATGCCTCATCAGGACAACAGGAAGCAGTATGGATTACCAATATTCTTTTTTATCACATGCTTGGCAGGCGTAATACTTTATTTGTTATTGAAGAGCCTGAGTCTCATCTTTTCCCAGAGACACAAAAAGCTGTAGTAGAGCTGATTTCTTTGGTTAAAAATGGAAGCAATAAGGCAATCATAACTACTCATAGTCCTTACGTTCTTGGAAGTGTCAACAATTTGCTTTATGCGAATCACATTTCAGAAGGAACTAATGACGCTGAAATAGAAGCTGTGGTACCAAGATGTTTATGGCTTGATTTTGAAAAACTTGGGGCATATTTTCTTTTAGATGGAAAGGTAAAAGATATTGCAAGTCATGAATACAATGATATCGATCATGATGTTATTGATGGAGTATCAGGCGTGCTGAATGAGACCTATGAAAAACTGATGGATATCGCGAGGGAAGATTAATGGATTTACAAAAGGAAACATATACCGGGGATATTCATCAGAAGATAATAGTCTCAGCAGAAAATGGACGTAGACATGTTGCTACAAATCCATCAGGACAGTATGAGGTTCGTCATTACAGACTTGATGGTGCGCTCATCAAAAATGAGCAATGCTGCGACTTTCTTCTGATAAATGATACCGGAATGAAAGCATACTATATTGAGCTTAAGGGTTCTGATTTTTCTCACGCCGTAGAACAGATTGAAGCAGGAGAAAAACTCTGCAGGTCTCATCTTAAAGGCTATGTTCCATACTACAGAATTGTGACCAGCAAAACCAGAACTCAGGAACTCAATTCAACGAAATTTAGAAGATTCCAACAGAGAGTTGGGGCAGATAAGATAAAGTACGGAACAAACGAGATTAAGGAGACGTTGTAAGTGGATTTATTAGCAATTGGGCAGGAATTAAATAGGAGATTCCTTGAACCATTACCAGAGTTTTACAAAAGAAGAATCATTGTATGGTATGACGAGGAGAGAGAATTTGCTGAGGAAATCAGCAGTCTTGAGCTTACCAACGCAAAGGTTTTGTGTCTTACCGGAAGCAATAACTTTGTGGTTAAAAAGACTCTTGCTATAGATGAACCAACACAGAATTTCTTGATTTATAATCCGATTTCCTATGAGAAGGTAGAGGATGATTGGCTTCTTGACGTGGAATTGTACAGTGAAGAGTTTAGGGCTGATCTTATTGCGATTTGGATGGATGAAATGGGAATACCTTCATCTGTGGCTCTTAGAAATCAGGTTAAGAAGTATAGCAAGTTCCTTAAAGCTAAGGCAAGACGTGAAGATGTGGTTAAACTCTCTGACAGTCTTGACTCACCTATGAAGCTCCAACTTGCTGTGATGGCATCAATCGGTGAAGCTGGGCGTACAGAGCCGATAGCCATTATCAAGTCAGTTTTAAAAGCTGGCTTGAACACGGATGACAACTATTTATATCAGGAATTTGTAAAGTATGACGCATCTGATTTGTTCTGGGGTATGGTTTCTCAGATTACTGGATACAATGATGTGGACCACAGTCTAGGAAAGTTGGCTGCTCATATTATTTTAACAGCTGGAAGTAGAACACTCCCGGATAGTGTTTTCGATGGACTTTCTGATTTTATGACAGAAAATCCTCAGCTACAGGCATATTGCAGTGACTTGATTTCTGATTGGATTCATAGTGATGATGTAGATTCTTATATTTCTATTGCAGAAGTAGTAGAAAATGAAATGCATCTTGAAAAGAGAGTATCAAAACAGACTGCAGATGCATTAGCAGATACAGAGATATTACCTTGTATAAATAGAATTATACTGTCAAAGCTTATGACTGATATTTCAAATGAGATTGTAAGCTCTGAAAGTATTTTTGCAATTGCAGAGAAACGTCGAGCTATGGTGTGGTTTGACGAGTATAAGGCTTATTATACCGGTATTGTTGCTCTTGCAAAGATGAATGAATTCTATAAAGAGAATGCTGCAGGGTTCCATATTGTGGGAGCTAAGAAGATTTGGGATGCGTACACTAAGGAATACTATAAGATGGATACTTACTATCGTGAGTTCCATATGAGCTATGAGAACAGTAAGAAAACTTATGGCGGTAATCTTCAGGATCTTTTTACTGCAGTATGCGATAAGGTTGAGAGACTTTACACCAACTGGTATTTGGATGGACTTGGACATAACTGGTCTGAGGAAGTTGCAGCTGATTTAGAAAAGCAAGGTTTTATTGATGGTATTGAAAGACAGGAAAACTTCTATGATCGCAAGATAAAGAATGCGGATAATAGAGTATATGTCATTATTTCTGATGCAATGAGATATGAAGTTGCGGTTTCTCTTTCAGAAGAGATAAGCCGAGATATGCAGGGCAAGGTCAACCTGTCTAGTATGCAAGGAATTTTTCCTACTATTACGAAGTTTGGTATGGCTGCTTTACTTCCGCATAGAGAGATAAATGTTGAACTAAAGAATGATCAGCTAAAGGTATTAAATGATGGTCAGTCCACAGACAGTACCTACCGTGAGAAATTATTACAGCAGGTTAATTCTGAGAGTATTGTGCTTAAGGCTACAGATCTTGTCGCAATGAAAAGAAGCGAGCGTTCTGATTTAGTTAAGGGCAAAGAGGTAGTATATATTTATCACGATACTATTGATGAGACAAGCCATACCTCTGAAGAAAAGGTATTTAATGCTTGTACTGAGACCATAGATGAGATTAAGAATCTTGTGAAAATCATCGTAAATGATTTTAGCGGTGTAAATATTATGATTACATCCGATCATGGTTTCTTATATACATACAGTCCATTGACAGAAGAAGTAAAGACAGAAAAATCTGATTTTGCACATAGAATTATTGAGTATGGTAGACGTTTTGCTATTTTAACAAAGGGAGAAGACCCTGATTTCTTACTTCCGGTAAATCTTTTATCTGGAAGAACTGATTATGCAGGATATGCGCCAAGAGGAAGTATCAGAATTAAGACAAGTGCAGGCTCAGGAATGAATTTTGTACATGGTGGTATCAGCTTGCAGGAAATGTGTGTACCTCTTATTGAGTATAAGCATCTACGCAATAGCTCTAAGGAATACCAGCGAAATAAGGATAAGTATGATACCAAGCCTGTAGAAGTAAATCTTCTGTCAGCAAACCATAAGATTAGCAATATGATCTTTTCTCTTAATTTCTATCAGAAGGAAGCTGTTGGCTTAAATAGAGAGAAGTGTACTTATAATGCATATTTTGTGGATGCTACTGGCAAGAAG
>Ga0256404_1009947_pt1 | contig 13368 bp, 15 predicted proteins | sample RumenRJG_01DNA_FD_185990 | JGI IMG/M metagenome (GOLD analysis project Ga0256404, IMG submission 185990) | Bovine rumen microbial communities from Lethbridge, Alberta, Canada - RJG_01 | ecosystem: Host-associated > Mammals > Digestive system > Stomach > Rumen | place: Canada: Alberta | collected...
GCGCGGAATCGCTGCTAATTTTTCAAACTCAGCGAGTACACCATCGACAATCGTCATTGTTCGTAACCTCCACACATAACCAAAATCTATCTATTTTCGTATTTCTCACTACATGTTACAAAAAACTTAACAATGTTGAACAAATTATAAAACGAAAAACGCTATAAAGCAAGTAATATTAGCCATCACCACCTTAATTACTGTGCTTACAAATACAGTAAGATACAGAAAAAACCAGTAAGATACGGGTTATTACATACAAACTACTTACATAGCTTTATAAAAAAATACGGTCAATAGCTTCAATCAACTGCGCTCTTGTCTTGTGGGTATAGACACGTTCATCAACATCTTTGCCAGCATGACCAATGATAAGCTGGATAATTCTCTTATTAGTATTCAGATCATCCAGAGCCGACTCACAAGTGTGGCGACCGTCATGTGGTAAGTGATTCTTTAACGCAGGACATTCTGACGATTTCCAAGCGTATGCAACTTTTGAATAAGTGAAAAAAGTGTTTTTATCTCTTGATAAAAGGTATTCATTATCTGGCGAATAAATCTCTTTTATGATTGGCAGTATTCTCTTAGAAATCGGAATCTCACGATTTTTCCCAGCTTCTGTTTTATTTCCTCCCACCATATATCTTTCATTTATGAATACGTTTTTTGTTTTCATCTTCAGCAGTTCATTTGCTCGCATGCCGGTATAGCACAGCAAGAGGGCGAATCTAGCAGAGAAGTCTCGTTTTTCCCATTTCCACAGAATATCGATTTCTTTTTTTGTAAAAGGTTTATGCATCGTGCTTTTTTCGATTGTAGGCAGTTCCAATACCTGTGCCATATTTACATGCGTAAGATCTAACAACGCTGCATATTTATATAAAAGATTGAATAATACTTTTATTATTCTTGCAGACGGAGCTAAAGGACAATTATCAATCAGTTCCTGTATGTCTAGGGACTTAATATCGACAAATGGTTTATTATACAACGGTTTCATACGCTTATATGCAGCAAGATATGTTCGAGGCATACTCTTATTATGTTCTTTACGATGCTCCTTCCATTTTTCAAATAATCCTGCCAAGGTAATGCCATGCCCATCAATCTTATATGGCTTTGCATTATATGTAGCCAAGGCTTCAAGAGCCTCTTTTTTGGTTGCATAGTATCCTAGATACTTTCGAACCGAACGCCCATCATCTGTCCAGCGTTCAGTGATAACAGCAGTATACGGTCTCCGGCGCTTACCTCCGAGTTTATAAACGCTACCGTATCCATTTGGAAGTCTCAATGAAACCGTGGTGACTGGAACTTGGAACCACCAACCACCACTCCCTCCTTCCCTTTTTTGCTACTCATTCATCCTCATCGTCGATGGTAGGTCCCATCACATGATAATGCGATTCATCAGGATCGAGCGGATTCTGTGCTCTTTCTTTCATGATCGCCTCAATATCCATAGAGTTATCTGTCTCTTCATCCTTGTACTTACAGAAATCACTAGGCAATGCATGGATGCAACGGCAAATTTCATCAAGGGTCACATTGAACCGCGTAGGACCGCCTGCCAGTACGCTTTCCGCTTCATCTTTCATAACGCAGTAGTCAATGACAGCTGCGTGCGATAGCCCGCGCATAGCAATTATTTTATCTAAGGCATCCTTGAGAACAAAAAGCACCATGATATATCATCCTTTCAAAATAAAAAAACACCTACCTCCTATAATAAGAGGTAGGTTCTGCCAATAGTGGCTCGGTGGTGTATCTTTATTATACATTATCCGAACCTTATTGGTCAACTGAAAACAACCTAGCCTCATAGCAACTACTCGACCTTTCATTCACCTCCAGCAAGGTTATGCTACTAATTATATCATGCGTTCTTGAACGCAGGCAGTCCCTCGTTGTATGCTTTTTAGCCGATCAGCGTGATTGTCCCTTTGAATCTGATTTTGAAAATTCCGTGATTTTCTTTTTTATAGTATCAATGATACTGCGAGATTCCTTCTGCCCTTGATACATCACGGCTATTTCCTCGAACTTTTTCAGCAAGAGCTGCTTGACCAACTTATCTGCTTGACTTTCTGGTTTTACATTTTTCAAAGTATGGATAAGCATCGTCAACGAAGTACTGTTCTTGGCACCGGCAAGCCGCCTGCTGGAAACCTCATTAGAATCTGGATTATAAGCGAGCACATCATGCAAGAATTTATGTTTTTGAGGATCATAATCGTAAATATAATCAATCTTATCATAGTGTTTAGGAAAATCTGTGTTTTGAAAATCACAATGCTCTACATTGCAGTTCAAAATATTTGACTTCTCATCAAAGCGACATTGTCTGAAAAGAGCTTGATCAAATATGCAACGGATAAAAATAGTATCTGTGAAATCATTATTTTCAAAAACGCAATTCGAAAAATTTGATTCAAATGAGCCAAGACGAGAAATCTTATTTCCAGCGAACATACACACACCTGAAGAATGAATATCACGAAAACTTGTCTGATCCATATGATTACAAGACATTTTGATATCTTCAAACATCGCTGACTTGAAATTAGTTTTATTCAAATTACAATGACTGAATGTTGAATAAGCCTTTACAACCGAAGAAACGCCAGAGCCGAAACCAGCATAATGAAAGGAAGCTTTCGTGAAATCACAATCAATGAAATCACAATTACTGATTCCAGCATGTGAGAAATCCGCACTCGGTAGCTTGCATTGAGTGAACATGCAGTTAGAGAATTTACTATGGCTGAAATCTACTTCACTGAAGTCACAACCAGTAAATTGATAATTCTCAAAAGAGCATCCAGAAATGTCTGCACCAACAAACTTCATTTCCGTCAGAAACGTATATCCACGACTACCTTTTCCAATTTTGCGAAAATCCTTACCATGCAGACGTACATAAGATAAGTCAGCTTGTACCCCCTCTTGCCCATCCGTATCTAACCATCTTTGATGTTCTAAGCAGATACAATAGAGTTCCTTCATGTCCATCTTTCTTTTTTTCATACTATTCTCCTCCGAAACCTGTTTGATTATTTGAGTATTTTCCTTATACCTAAAATCTATCAAAACAAGGCATTCCAGGATTCTTGTATTTTTTTATTTCAAAAAAAAAGCCCTTAACAAGGGCAAACAAAATGGAATCATGAAAAAAGAAAAGCCACATGAAAATTGATGAAAACCTTACGTTCATCAATTTTTATTATAGAGTGTCAAAGCATAAAAATCAACAAATGGAGTTATTGATAATATCATGTTATATTAATAAAGTTAATTGCGTTTTATTGATAAATATTCAATAAATAAATTAATAATAAATACATTATATCAATAATATTCATGAAATATATATGAAAAATATTGAATTAATAATAATTAAAAACACATGATATTTCATAAATCTCCGATAATCTCATCTAGCATCATCTGACAAGAGCGTAATATTCTCTTCGTTTTCAATAAATTGTAGAGAACAGCCTTTTTATCAAATTGATGACATATTGCATCTCGCAATGAAGATGAATTGAGAACCTTTGACAATTCATCATTAAATTCAAGAAAATTTTTCTCGGAAACAGTAGTTGGATGAATCTCGTAATACAAAGGATGACCTATTGACTTTCGAAATGTTGCAAGTGATTTGTTACCTTTTAAACAATTACATCCTCGACATGCCAGCGCAAGATTTTCAATACCAGATTTTCCACCTTTACTAATAGGTAGAATATGATCGATTGTGCAATCAGTATGCCCAAAATATAAAACCTTTCCACAATAGGCACATCGGCCATGATAACGCACAAATACAATCTTTTTCTTGTTCTTGCTCACAGGAGCCAATCCATCTCACCTTCTTGAGCCAACAACCATTCGATTTTTTGGCATATTTTTCATGACTTGACAGATGTGCTGAAGTAAAGGATCATTTACGACTTCTGGCATTTTATTAAAAATGGCCAATGATGCAGGGCACATTTTTGAATTGTAAAAAGAAACTTCATCTCGTGAAGCATTGTAAACGAATGATGTGGACACATCTTTATTAGACGCAAAGGAAATTAAAATTTCTTTTGCCTTAATCTCCTCGACGTAAGCAGCGCGATAAAAATATGTTTCTTCCATATCTGCATCTATTAGATTGAGCTTCTTGACATTTGCGCCAGTAAATTTACATTTACTGATATCTGCTCCCTGCATATCTGCTTTCACCAATGTACATTCAGCAAAAGAAGAACCAGCACATTTAGTATTTCTCATATCAGCCAAATTGAATTGGCTAGAAATAAAATTCGCATTTTCCATTTTAGCTGAAACAATAATTGCACTATTAAAACAGGTTGATGGAGCATTGACATTATTCAAGTTAGCCTTGCTGAGATTGGCACAAAAGAAATTAGATTCTGCTAGGTCAGAAAAGCGAAAATCACACAATGTAGCATGGGCACCGAAAAAATTTGTCTGCGAACAATAAGCATGATCTAAAGATGCTTCATTCAGATTAGCCTCAGACAAGTTAGAATTTGACAGATTGCTCCCCTTTAAAGAACTACGGAACAAATTAGCTCCCGTAAGATTTACACCAGAGAAGTTCATCCCATCTAAGTTCATGTCTGATAAATCTACATAATGTAAATTCAGTCCCGAGAAATCAATATTCGAAACATCATAAGATGAGAACCTTGCCTGTTTTCCGTTTCTCCCATCAGAACTTACCCAGACAACATGTTCACGAATCATTTGTTGTAACTGATTTTGCGTAAGAGTTTCCTTTTCCATCTAAATAGCAGCGTCGTTCCTACCTATAGCTTTAGCTATAGGTAGGAACGCCACCTTCACCTCCTCTATAAAATGAGAATTCTCAATACGAGCTTCTTTTCATCTTTTAGGTTCAAAAAGATTCAGGTGCTGTCCAAATACCTGCGTCTTGAGATACAGCTTCTTCTTTTTTAGGTTTTTCCTCTGTTGGTTCAATAGAAGGTGTATCATCTTGTTTAGAATTTTCATCCTGAACCTTCAGGTGCTCATCTATATTTATATTTTTTTCAAATTTTTTATTCGCACCGTCTTCTTCGCCCTCATCTTTTCTCCCTTTTTCGTTATTAGACGATTCGTTATTAGATGGTTCTTCGTTAGCTTTATCATAACTCTTGCTACGTTCCATAAGGAAAGCTACCACATCAGCAGGAGAAATCGCATCCAGGTGAAGATCGTCGATGTTCTCGCTAATTTCTTTCTGTAGCGTAGCGTACCATTTCTTATACTGCATACTATTAAGTTTTGCTATCTCATCCGTGATAGCTTTACTCATCGCTTCTTTTTTCAAAATATCAGCTTTAAGTTTTTCAAGCTTTTGCTGTTTTTTTAAAATTCGTGTTGCATACGTGTTCATAGTATAAATCCATCCTTTCCTGTTTTAACATCAATCAGACATAAAATCAAAATTCTGCGGAACGTCATCAAAAGAGCGCTTATGGCAAATCAAATCCTTATTCATTATCAGGAATAGATACAAATCATTAGGATTATAAGTATCTAGGATACCAGCGTCTTCTACAATACGCCCCACCTTCAGCAATTTAGCAATATGCTCTCTTTTTTTCAGTCTACTCATCTCATCAGCAACACGATCAAGCTCACGTTTTGTTGCTGTCATTCTCTTTTTTGTTTCAAGTAACTTTTGCTCAAGTTGGGCTACGCTCTCATACGACAAAGCATCACTTCCCTTCTATTTGTTTATTTTTCGACTAAATTATAACACAGTTCCTTATTAATTATCCCAAATCAGCACAACGTTACCGATTATTCTTATTTCCCCTGTGCTAGAATAAAAACCAAAGGGGTTTGAAGAAAGCTCACTTACGCATTTCAGCTCCGCTGAAACGCAATCAGACCAGCGTTTACGCCGTTTCACGGACGATTGAATCCTGTAAGAAGGATTCTTTATTTTGCCAGTCGCCTACGCTCCTTGAACCTGCGGTTGGCCGAAGAGATCGTCTGAAAGTCAAGCAAGTAAAGAGGTTGCACATGGGAAAACACGAAAAAAATAAAAAGCAGGAGCTCTCCATAGATAATTTGCGAAGAGCGCTATATTTCACGATTGGCTTCGAAGTATTCTGGATAGCTATATACATCCTCTCCGATTTTCTAGACAGCGACACCATGCTTCATAGTCTATGGATATATCCGACAACGCTGTTTATTGGAAGTATTGGTGCTTACCAGAAAGATGACAATGACTACCTTTTAGATTTTGGCTTGGTCGGATTCTGCATCTGCGGATTGACGATATGCTACCGCATTATAGCGATAATATAAAAGGATGGAGCATCGACATATGAAATGGTTAAAATATAATACCGCATCGCTTATGACAGGAGAGATAAGAGAATTCTTCTTTCCTGAAGATAAGATCTGCTATCTCTCCCCTTCTCTGGATGAAGGACTGATTATCAAGATAAACGATGGAGAGACACGCATCCTCATTCCCTGTTCTTTGCAGATTGCCAAATGCCTTGCAAAAGAAATCATCTATTTCTTGAATAATATTGGGCAATACAGTGAAGACTCCTGCATTCTCGATTTGGATGAAAAAGCAATAAAATTAACCAGCAACATGAAAGGATAAGATCATGAAAAGGCATATTCATTTTATTTCAGCCGTATGTCTAACTATAAGTATATTGTGCATTCTCTTCTCTATTAATGCGCAAGCACAAAAGCATGAAGACACTGAAGATGAAAGAATTTACCAAGAGATCGTCTTGAGAACGAATAATCCGCAGAAGGCTGACTCTATCTTGGAGATCATAAATAACGTTTCGGAAAAGACAGGTATTGATAAAATCTTTCTGACAGCAATCATGGAGATAGAATCAGATTTTGATGAAAATGCCGAAACCTCTAATTCAGGAAATTACGGTTTGATGCAAATCAATGATTTCCAAAAAGGGAAGCCATCAATTAAACGCCTCGACCCATACCAGAATACTCTTTATGCAGCTAAGGTATTAGAAGAGTATCAAAACATATTTAAAAATAAGCCGCAAGACCAGAAACTGGAAATGATGGCATACGGATACTTCTCGCGGATGAAGAATCCTATAAAAGAAAAACAGACGGTCATAGCATATATTGATACTGTAATGAAAAAGTATCATGAATTGAAGTAGGGATTATAAATGGCACTTTATCATTTTACGGTGAAAACAGATAAAAGACCAGGCAGGAATGGAGCAAAGATTGCTGCAATTTCGCACGTTGAATATATCAATCGAGAAGGTGCTTTTGCAAAAATAGATGACAAAGACGCAACGTCTATGAATAATATAATTTCATCTATGCAAGCTAAAGATGCACTTAATGGACAAAGAGCTATTCTATATAAATCGTCATACGGTGACATTACAAACACAGAAGATGGTCTCTTGCTTGACAATGAGCCATCATATGACACGATTGCCATAGCGCTCATGGTGGCACAAAAAACAATGAAAGGTCCCCTTGAGATAAAAGGATCTGATAATTTTAAACAAAAATGCGTCATGGCAGCAGTAACTGCAGATTTACCGATTTCATTTTTAGACGCGAACCTCCAAAGCCAATTAACCCAGAAAAGAAAGGATATTCAAAATGAACGAGAAAGATACAAAGCCAATGGCGGACGAATCATCAGAAAATCATCCGGTCGTGTTCAGCAGTCCGACCCTATCACAGCTCGCAAGTCAATCCTCTCGGCTCCTACCACCGGAACCGTTCCCAGTCTGCACGAATTGTCCCAACGCCATCTGGTTGTTGATGGATCGAGCAAATTTGATGTGCTGGTGCAAGCTGATGCTTATGACCAGTTGGTCAACACAGGAGCCGCATCCGTTGCCACTGTGCGACGGGATTTTTCTCGGGGACGCAGAAGAAGAGCAAGAATAACCGCAGTAGAAATTCTCAAAAACATAGAAAGAAATAAGGAAGCCGTATCTATTGCAGCTTCCCATGTTGAATATATCAACAGAGAAAAAGTATTTGCAAAAAAAGGTGGTTGCATTTACACATCGCACCGTCTGCCATCTTGGGCAAAAGATTCGCCAAACAAATTCTTTAAAGCCGCTGATCGCTATTCTCCGAAAGATGCTCGCAGATATCAAGAAATAGAATTTTCGTTGCAGAATGAATTGACGCTTGAGCAGAATCTGGAGATTATCCAGAACTTCATCCAGAAGAACATGCCTAATCATTATTATGCATTTGCAGTACATGATAAGATCGGTGTCATGTCGGATGGCTCTCACAATCTTCATGTACATCTTATGTTCTCCCCGAGAATTATAGATGATATTGAAGAAAAGAAAGAACGTCAAATATCCAAATACTTCAAATATCCTCTTCGGAAAAACGCGAAAGACCAGAGTGAGAAAAATCGCAGAAACGCCGGTGCTCCGATGGATCGCAGATTTTCCGATCCTAAATTTATCAAGGAACTCAGAATTTCATATCAGGATATCACGAATGAGATATTAAAAAAATATGGTCGTAGTGCAAGGATAGATCATCGATCACTGAAAGCTCAGAAAATGGAAGCCGAAGCGAACGGCGATGAATTTCTTGCAAAACTCTTAGATAGAATACCGGAGAAACATATCAGCAAGAACGGAATCCTTGATGAAAGGAGCAATGAAGCTATCTCTGTAAAAAAATATCGGCAACTCAAAAAACAATATCAGGATTTGCTTTTTGAGCATTTGTCGATTGAAAGAGAAAAGGAAGAACTATCCCAGAATGACAGAGCCCAAGAACTCCAAAAAAGAATCAAGCTGATCCTTTCATCTGAAGAATTTATAGAGAGCGATAATAATGCTAATTCATATGTCGGCGAATTGCGGAAAGAATTTCTGGATGCGTTAAAAAAGTACGATATACTTAAGGATCATTACGAAACAAAAGAAGAAATCCTTGAGAAGATTCGTCTCGAATACATGACGGCTAACGAGAGAGAACTTTATCAAGATTACAAGCATACTCTTGAAGAATTGACGCATTGGACGATTTTCAGCAACAACCTGCAGAGACCAGAGACAGAAGATAGAAATGAACTAGCTGCGTATGAGGAGGAACTATTACCCGCTCTAGTTGAAAAACTACAACAATTGGATGAGAAACGAAAAACACAAAAAAGAGAAGTTGAAAAAATCAATCTCCGCTTAGAACAGACAGATATAAAAAAACAAATACAGTTGATTGTAGCCAGAGAGATGAAAGAAAATTTCCATGATTGGGAAGTCTTAAAACGGGCAGAACAGAATCTTGAAGTATCTGCCAAAACGCTGGAACAAGCACTCTTCCATAGTGATACCATGACAGAGCCTGGATTGAAAGAATATCATGCTAGAGAACTTTACCAAATTATGCGTCGGAGATTCTTTGGATATCGTAAAGAAGTGAATCGCCTGAAGACGCAAGTGAATACTGCAGAGAAAAAAGTTATATCGATGGAACGCGCTACAGCTATGGCTAAAGACCTTTATGTAAAGGGGGCATTCAAGAAGCTACGTGAAGAATTCAAAAAACTCAAAAAGAAAGCGACCTATCTTGCCAATGACCAGAAAAAGTTAGAAGAAAAGATTGTCGAAGAAGGTCTGCTTCCAGAATATCAGAAATTGCGTGAGCAGTACGCAAAGCAGTCTCAAGAACTTAGCTTTCAGCGAAAATCGCTCGAAAATGAGCAAACACGTCTTGAGGAAAGGATCTCTACACCAAAAGCACAGGAAGCGATTCGAACTACGGCTCTTGGCATCATAAGAAAGAATGCAAGATATACGAAGCGGCATGAGATACTGAAAACAAAGCTCACGGATGTTACTGCAAAAATGATTGAAGCTCAGAAGGCTATGAATAAATTGAAAGAAATAGCTTCTAAAGATTGTAAGAATGAGCTTTCTTATCGTATAGATAAGAAAGCTTTGAAAGCCCATGGAGCTCCCCCACCATCTATTAAAACATCACAAGGAGGAATAGACGAACCAGGCGTGATAGCTAAAGCGTTGTTAAAAGCAGACAGGTGTCAAGATTTTGTTGCATGTAGTAGACACGATGATGATGACAGTCTGAAGAACTGGGCTCTGATGTCTGAAATTGAAAAAATGGAAGAGGAAGAGAAACGACTCTATAGTATTTAATTGTCAAAGCAAAGATACGTAAAGACGCGGAACGAAAGGATCAGGTGATAAAATGCTTTCTAAAATTGGAAAGTTCCTAAAAAATAATCCTTACTTTGTAATAGCATTATTTATTATAGGATTAGTATCAATTTTTTCATTTTATTGTAGAGTTGCATCGATAAAAAGAAGCAATGATGCTAAAACAGAAATAAAGACAGCAATAGAATCTTCGATAAAATCGAATTCTATTGTTACCAAAGAAACAAAAGATTATCAAATGGAAGTCAGAAATTTAGATGATGGAAATAAAGAAGTATATATTCATTTAAAAAATTCCAGAAGGGAAAACTTCTACTTTGTCGTGTACAAAGATGGCACGTATACACAAACAAATGTAGATAATACAGGATTCGACTGGCAGACAGAATTTAAATAGTTTATTTTATTGTTATATTGTAAATAAAATATCAATATATCTCACTATTTTGTTAATAATTTAGTATTGACAGCACCTAAATAGGTGTTATAATCAAAGTAGAAACGAACCATAAAGTGTATAAACACCTATATGTTCGCATATAAAATGGAATCGGAATCGTGAAAGGAGAAAATCATGAAAAAGAATATCGTTGTAGAGATGAATAAAGTTCTGCCGGTCAACGATAAATTCATCGTTGACCTCCTCAATGCCGATACGTTAAATGCATTTTGCAATCGATTTATATGTGGTGATTGTGAAAAAATTCTAAAAACCATGCCAGACTCCAGCATCGACCTCGTCCTCACGTCGCCTCCTTACGCGGATAAAAGAGATTATGGTGGTATCATCGGTACCATTCCTCCGGATGAATATGTTGACTGGTTCCTTCCCAAAGCAAGAGAAATCTATCGTGTCCTCAAAGACGATGGAAGTTTCGTCTTGAATATCAGCGACAAAATCGTTAATAATTACCAACATTTATATGCATTCGAACTATTATTGAAATTATGCAAAGATATCAAATTTCATCTTGTGCGCGACTACATTTGGTATAACCCAGCAACTCCCCCCAATGTCTATTCTAGGGGCGGATATGGTCGAACGAAGAAATCTCATGAATACTGTTTCTGGCTCGCGAAAGGCAAATCCTGGGAATTCAACTTGGATCCCATCCGAAAGCCATACAGTAAGGACATGAAAAAATATCTTCAGGGAAAAGGAAAAGGCGATCGCAATCAAAATACCCGCCCAAGTACGCATAATTTCAACTGCGAAAAAGTGTGGGCTGATAAAGGAGGCTCCGATCCAGGCTCTGTCATACAAATAGCAAATACAAATAGCAATGACTACTTCATGAAGCTTTGTAAAGAATATGGCATCCGCCATCCGGCAAGATTTCCGGAGCAGCTTGCCCGATTTTTTATTCTTTCTGGAAGCGTCGAAGGGGACGTCGTACTCGATCCATTCTCAGGTTCTGGCACTACCGCTGCAGTAGCGCAACAATTTCATCGTACTTGGATTGGAATTGATGCAAATAGCGATTACTGCCAGCTCGCCACGCTAAGGCTGGATTACGAGAAAAAGCTGAATGAAAAGGACGATGCTAATGCTGCAGGAGATCAATGAAAATAGGTATATCGTTCGCCAGATGGATGGTGCTGCCGGAATGCTTTTACTCCCCAATAATTCCATCAAACTTATTTATGGGTCGCCCCCTTATCCAAATGCAGAACGAGACTACGGCGTATGGCACTCTTCTGAGTATATCGATAAAATGTCTCCTTTTTTGAACGCTGCTTGCATGAAATTACGTAAAGATGGTTTCATCGTCATCAATGTAAAAGCGAATAGAGAAAAAGCAACATCGAAAGTTGCATCCAGACGATCCCTCGTCATAGAAAAGCTCGCCATCGAAATGGAGGAGCGATGGCACCTTCACTGTGTTGACATTGAAATCTGGATCAAGGAAAATCCAGTCCCAACCGGTCTACGTGCAGCCTGTCAGGATGCTTACGAACAAAATCTATGGTTTTCAAAAGCGCCAAAATGGACAATCAATCTCGATGCAATTCGTCGGCCTTATGAATCACATAGTGTGCAGACGTATGAAAACTATGAATATAAACCTCGTTCCAATGGAAACACGTACGTAAGGAAAAACAAAAGAATCGCTCCCAATCCTCTAGGAGCATTACCAAAGAATGTTATAAGCGGTGGTGTTTCATCACGAAAAGGCGATCATCCTGCAACACAGCCATTGTATCTACCGGAAAAGTATATTAAGGCAACAACAAATATAAATGACTTAGTAGTGGACCCATGGATGGGAAGTGGAACCACTGGATTTGCTGCACTTTCTCTCGGACGACAGTTTGCCGGATTTGATGTCATGAAAGAATATGTAACACAAGCAGATATTCGGCTACGTTCGATTGCTGGAGGAATGAACGATGGCGAAAGGCAAAAGACTTAGCAAGAAAGCGCTGAACACCATTTTTCTCAAGGGGCTTGATGACCATGTTGTTTGGAATAGCGATGCCTCGTCTTCTCCCCTGCTTGTAGATTTACAGCCCAGACCTGACCAGATTCGCACAGAATTTCAGGCTCCTTTGCCTGATGAGCAGGGGAACCTTAGTATTTCCCAAGCGAATGATACACAGGTATGGGAAAATCTCATGCAGTGTCTTGAGGCACATTTGCAGCTGAGAGGTGCGCAATGAACAAGAAAATTATCCAAAAGAAGTATCTGCTTTTTTACACAAAGCGTCATCCTTGGAGTCTTATGTACGATATTGCCAATTATCTCAAAATCGATCTTCATGGATATATCTTGTATTTTGAGCAGGATACAGAAAAAGTTTATCGATTCCACGGCATTAGAGGGCATAAACTCGTTATCACCCGCAAGGACTGGCTCGCTCTGCTCAAGAAGATGTATTATTCCTTCTCAGAAGTCGCTCTTGATTATCCTGATGGTCCGTACAATCTTTGGTGGGCGGAAAAGGCGTACAACGAGAAAATTCAGGAAGGCATTTCTTTGTATGTCAAATATCTTGAATACATTGGCGATGCTCAGCTTGAAGTTCTTCCTCCGCCGATTATAAAAAATGGAGAGAAATGGCGTTGGAAGCAACTCCAAAAGGCAAATGAAGGAAGCACGTGGCGGGATATGATTTTCCCGAATAATCAGGCTCGTTATATTGCAGAAGGTATCGA
>Ga0256404_1009951_pt1 | contig 13366 bp, 15 predicted proteins | sample RumenRJG_01DNA_FD_185990 | JGI IMG/M metagenome (GOLD analysis project Ga0256404, IMG submission 185990) | Bovine rumen microbial communities from Lethbridge, Alberta, Canada - RJG_01 | ecosystem: Host-associated > Mammals > Digestive system > Stomach > Rumen | place: Canada: Alberta | collected...
CAAAATACGTCAAAGACGAACTTGGTAAAAAAGAAATTCCAGAAGAACCACAAGATACACAAGAAAGTGGAGATAAAAAGACTGATCTTGTTGAAATTATCGTTGCTAAAAATAGAAATGGTTCAACTACTAACGTCGAATTATTCTTCATGAAACAATTTGGTAAATTCTTCTCGCCAAGTCAACAAGACCAACAAATTATCTCTAAATATCAAAGCAATAATGTCTCATACGAAGACATTGTGGGTGACGATGAATGATGAAATTTATAAATATTGCTAGCGGCTCAAAAGGTAATGCTAGCATTATTTTTACTGAGTTATCTAAAATCATTGTTGATTTTGGAATATCAAGGAAATGCGCAAATGAAGTACTTTCAAAATATGGAATGACTTTAAATGACATCGATGTTTTTCTATTTACTCATAATCACACCGATCATATTTCAAATCAAAAATATTTAGATCCTGATAGATGCTATTCTATTCCAAATGTTTTAAAAAACGTGTACACGTCCCCTTTATCTTTGAGTGAAACTTATGTTTTTGGCGATATAGAAGTTCAACTTATTAAGACCTCACACGATGCTGATGCATCTTGTGGATTTATATTTTCGGATGGTTCTAAAAAGATCGCGTATATCACTGACACTGGAAAATTACTTCGAAAAGAACTTAAAAAGCTTGAAGGATGTGACATTTATTATTTTGAATCAAACTATGATAAAGATATGCTAGAAACTAGTGGCAGACCTATTTATTTAATAAATAGGATTAAATCTGATAAGGGTCATCTATCAAACAAGAAATCCGCTGCTTATTTAAAAGATTTAATTAGAGAGAATACTCAAATTGTAGCGCTCGCTCATTTAAGTGAAGAATGTAATACGCCTGAAAAAGCTATTGCTGAGCATGATAAAACATGGCATAACGCTGAAGAAAATAAACACATTAAATTAATTTGCTGTAAGCAATATGAGGAGACCGAAATATGCTAAAAATTAATTTATATTGTGTTGGTTCAATTAAAGAAAAATACCTTCAAGACGCAATTAATGAATATATTAAAAGACTTTCTAAATTTGCTAAAGTTGAAATTATTGAGATGAATGAAAGCAAACTTCAAGACAACAATATTGAAGCAACAATTAAGCAAGAAGGAGAAAATTTCTTAAAACGTTTAAAGAAAGAAGAATATCTAATGATTCTAGATTTGCACGGAAAAGAGATTGATAGCGTTGAGTTTAGCGAAGAGATTAAGAGCTTAAAAGATAAAGGAGTTTCACCAATAAATTTCTTTATTGGCGGAACGTTTGGAATCTCTGACGAAGTTAGAAAAAGAGCAAACTTTAAATTGTCTTTATCGAAAATGACGTTTACACACCAATTTACAAGATTATTAATATTAGAACAAATATATCGTGCGTTTAAAATTATAAACAACGAGCAATATCATCATTAAGGAGTACGTTTATGGAAATGATTGAATTTGATAAGTTCAAAAAGTTAGAAGATAAGAGTTATCCTATGGTTAATTTTTATGAATTAGAACCAGGAAAAGAGTTTTATATCGAACCAAGTTTTTATACACAACTTTATTATGTTAAAGACCACTTTGCAGATAGATTTAATGAAATAGTTGAAGAAACTATCGATACCGTAAGAAGAAATGGCAAAGTTGTTTTTACAGGAAATTTTGAAAGTCCAATTGTTAATAAAGACGATTTTATCTATCGTGAATTGGAGGATATATTAGCCAAATTAAAACTATCTTTTGATAATAAAGGAAATCCAGAATCTGATTGGAAAGATTAAAAATAGTGCGTTTTTGCAGGGTTTTTGATGCTGGATTTATTATATGTTCAATAGATTTGATTTAATTATGGTTTAAATATAAAATATGTACATAAAAAGGAATTAGTCAAAATGAACAAAGTAGTTATCTTAGTCGACTCTACTTGCGATTTAGACCCTAAATATGTCAGCGAACACGACATCCATATTCTTCCTTTACACGTTGCCTTCCAAGGCGATCCAACTGATTATTTAGATGGTGTTAACATCAATAGTGAGCAAATCTACCAAAAGGTAGAGGAGTTAGGTACCACTCCAAAAACAGGTGCAATGAATTGTGGTGAATTAATTGACGCGTTTAAACCTTTCATTGAAGAAGGCTGTGACATTATCTTTACAGGTATCGGTTCAACAATGTCCTCAACAACAAATAACGCATTCCTAGCTGCTCAAGAATTTCCAGAAGGAAGAATTGAAGTTGTCGATTCAATGAACTTATCAACAGGCATTGGTTTGTTGGTCGTTAAAATGGTTCAATATCGAGATGAAGGTCTTGATATTCACCAAATCGCAGAAAAAGTTAGACCTCTTGTTCCAAAAGTTAGTGCTAAGTTCTGTATCAACCAATTAGATTACCTTTATAAAGGTGGCAGATGCAGTGGTCTTGCACTATTTGCAGCAAAGGCATTTAAGATCAAACCAATTTGTAAGGTCATCCAAGGAAAATTGACTGTTGCTAAAAAGTCATTAGGAGCTTATAGAAAAGCAATTGATCTTCAAGTTGAAGAACTTAAAAGAGATTTAGAAGCAAACAACGTCGATACATCTTGCGTATTCGTAACAGACTCACAAAGAATGGAAGGCGATGATGATTATGCATATGAAGAAGTGTGTAAACTTATTCCAAGAGAGAACGTTATGAGAACTCATGCTGGATGCGTTGTAAGTTCACATTGCGGTCCAAAAACAATTGGAATTCTCTACATTCTAAAAGAAGATATGAAGAAGTAAACTAGGCTGGGAAAATCCCAGTCTTTTTATTAAACGTTTGAAAAAACCTTGCAAAAATCGATTATTTTTAAAAAAAGAGGCACGTTTCGTGCCTCATTTTTAAACATATTTTCAATTAATCAGCTGAGATTTTTAAACCTTTGAAAGCAATAGAAGGAGTGTTAGTTCCACCAACTAATAATTTAGAATCTGAGCCAACCGCAATGATATTATTAAACATTTCGAAGAGATTTCCGCTGACTGTAAATAAAGTCATTGCTGACGCTTTTTTACCATCTTTAATGTGGAATCCTTCACTTTGAAGTGAGAAGTCGCCACTTGTTGCACTAAGTCCAGCATGTAATCCAGTAATATCTGTAATGAAGACACCATCTTTGATTTTTTCAAAGAGTTCTTCTTGATTTAATTTGCCTGGTTTAACAAATAGATTTGAGAACCCAATACCAACTTTTGATCCACCTCCAGATGCGTTTCCTGTAGATTCAACCCCATCTTTTTTAGCGTTTACAAGATTATAGAAGAAGGTTTTAATAACGCCTTTATCAACAAGAACCTTGTTATATTTAGCAACACCTTCAGCATCAAAATAAGAGAAGTAGACATTCTTCTGAATTGGCTTTTCCCAAACAGTTAACTTTGAACTTAAAACTTGTTGATTAAGTTTACCTTCAAATAGTGATGTGTGTTTTTGAACAGCTTCGCTTGATAAGTTAGAAATTAAAGCGCTTAATAATCTAGATACTGATGATTGGTCAAAGACAACTTTATATTTTCCTTTCTTAATTGTTTCACCATGAAGTTTAGATAATCCATCGTTTGCAATTGAATTCACAAATTTGTCGATATCAAATCCATCAGGTTTATCGCCTAAATATACATCGCCATGTGACTTAATTTCGTCTCCGTCTTTAATGACTATAGAAGCTGAAATGTAGAAATAATTTGTTTTGTTTTTGAGATTCAATCCATAAGAATTAATTTTCTTTCTTTCTTCTGATGTATCACCATAGCTGACTTCAACATCGGAGATTCTTGGGTCGGCTTCGGTTAAACGTTTTTCAATTTCAAATGCGAGTTTAATTTTATCTTCAGCAGCCCACTCTTCTAGTTCTTTTGAGAAAACATTTTTCTTTTGATATTTTTTGCTTCCTTCAAAAATAATAGGTTCGTCATCACTCTCCATTAAAGTAGCACTATCTAAAATTCCATTAACAAGATAGTCGACAGAAGTAGCGTCATCACGTTCGGTTGAACAAAAACCCATTTTGCCATTGTAGATTCCGCGTGCAGAAATAGCTGTTTGATTTGATACTGAATAACCAATTAATTCTTTATGAAAAACACTAATTTCAAAACTATTTTCAGAAAAAAAGTTGATTTCTGCAGCGTTTATGCCTTTCTCTCTACACTTTTCGAAGAATTTATTAGAATTCATTGATAGATCCTCCTCTGCCTCCAACAATTATTTCATCAACTCTAATTGTAGGTTGACCAACGTTGACAGGAATGCTTCCAGAAACACTACCACACATTCCTTGGCCAAGAGCTAAATCATTTCCGACCATATCAATGTGCTTAAGAATATCTCTAGCATTCCCAATTAAAGTTGCACCTCTAACTGGTTCTGTAATCTTTCCATCTTTAATAATATAGGCTTCAGTACAGCCGAAATTGAAGTCTCCAGTTGATGGATCAACACTTCCTCCACCAAATGATTTTGCGTAAATTCCTAATTTAGTTGCAGCAATAATTTCATCGTGAGTCGATTTGCCTGGAGCAATATATGTATTGTTCATTCTTGAAGTAGGTTCATATTTATATGATTCACGTCTACAAGCACCGTTTCCTTTTTCGCCCATTCTACGGCCGTTGAAATTGTCAACTAAGTACCCAACTAAAATGCCATTTTTGATTAAGAGATTCTTTTGTGTTGGATTTCCTTCATCATCTAAACTTAATGAACCCCATTCGTCTTGAAGAGTACCATCATCATAGGCGGAAACAATAGTGTTAGCAATTTGTTCTCCTTTTTTGCCACTAAAAACAGATACACCTTTTGCAACAGAAGTTGCTTCAAGCTGGTGTCCACAAGCTTCATGGAAGATAACTCCTCCCCATCCGTTTCCTATAACAACAGGCATTTTTCCACTTGGGCATTCTTTTGCGTGAAGCATTTTGATAACAACATCAGCGTGTTCACGAGCAAGTGATTCTATATCAAGTTTTTTTGTAAAGAATTCCCAACCACCTTGAGTGCCTGGACCGTCAAAATTGGTTTGCATTTTTTGACCATCGCTTGCAACAGAACTTAAAAGGAACCTATCCCATTCTCTGTGGTCATTCCAATGTTTGCCCTCACTATTAAAAATTTCTACATCTGTAATATTGATTAAGAAGGCAGTGTTAACTTTTTTAATTTCTTTGCTTGTTGAAGAAACAATGTTAGAAACGTGTCTACAATAATCAATTAATTCGCTCTTTGGAACTAGACTTAAAGAAGTTGATTTAGAGTGAACATTTTTAAACTTTATGGTTTTAAAACCATCTATTTCATCAATACATCTTTCTTCATTAAATGATTTTGAAAGTGTATCAGCAAGTTTTAATATACCTTTACGTGTAAAATCGTTAGTAGACCCATAAACACTTTTTGTGCCTTTTAACAATCTTAGACCGATTCCGCTTGAATTACCTTGATCTACCATATCAACTTTTGTGCCTTCAAGCCTAATATATGATGAATATGTGTTTTCACAATATATTTCGACAAAATCTGCACCAGTTGAAGAAGCTAAATTAATTACATCGAGTGCTATTTTCTTATTTAACATAATTCATTCATCCTTTCTTTATAAATTATAAAGAAAAGAATTAATTTGTCATTGAAATATGTCGCAAAATTGGATTTAAAAGAATACTCCAGATATAAAAATTTCTAACCCTATTGCAATAAGTATTATCCCACCAGCAATTTCTGCTTTTGGACCAAACTTTACACCAAATTTCTTTCCAATAAATACAGCCGGGATGCAAATTGCGAAAGTCATTAAAAAGATGATGCCAAAGCAAATTAAAGCCTCTGGCCAAGTATAATTACTTACTGAAAATCCAACAGTAAGCGCATCAATCGAAGTTGCAATTGCTTGTATAAGTAAAACAAATATTGTTAGTTTTTTTGAATCAATTTCTTCTTTATTTTTGTGGTGTTTAATTCCTTCAACTAACATTTTAATTCCAATAAATGAAAGGAGTGCTAACGCAATATAAGGAATAATCCATGAAATGTAGGTTAAAGTATTTGAGCCAATTGCATATCCTATTAAAGGCATTACAGCTTGAAATAATCCAAACAAAAAAGCAATGAAAATCCGCTTCCAAATTTTCATATTTGGTTCTTTCATGCCGTTAGCCATACTTACGGCACAGGCATCCATTGCTAAGCCTACACCTAAGAGCAAGCTTGTTAAAATTATTTGAAGCATAGTGTAATGATACATAAAATATTGCGTTACACAAAACTAATTTTAATTTTGTAACTTTAAACTAGTTTTCTTAGCGTTGATTATATTTTAAAATATAAAAAATAATTGAGTTCTGCAAGGTTATTCAACAATTGTAAGGTCAATTGTACCGGCATCAGCAATAGAAGAACCGCTCATTGTCATAGCAACAGAGCCATTTGACATTGAATCTAGAGTTTGTTTAAGTAATTGATTTTCTAATAATTCTGTAAAACCTATACTAAGAATTTCAGTATGAGGATCTAAAGATGCCCGGTCTGAGGTTTGTAAGGCGGTAGACATAAGTTTAACTAATTCGCCTTTTAAATCGCCGGTTACTGGTAGTATACCATAGTATATATCTGTAATTTTTAAGTTTAATTGTAGGGTATCAAAACCTTGCTGTTCAGCAATTACAAATACTTGTGTTTTATATCCGTTAATTGAAAAACCTAAATCTAAGTAGAAGTACTTTTCAGTGATATCAACAAACAAATCATCTATAGCAAAGTAAGCTATTTTATGCTTTCCTTCTTCTGTTACGTATGAAATGGCAGCACCTGTTCCAAATGAACCGCTATTCTTTAAGGATGCATTTAGTTCGCTTTCTGTGACAGTTCCAACATGGTTGTTTAGCAGTCCAGATAAAGAAATTCTACTTTTTATCATATCTTGGACTCTATCAACTTTTGTAAAGTTTTCGCCAGTGTAAAGTTTGTTATCAATAATTCCAATAGAAGTGAGATTAAGTGGTTCAATATAAGCTTTGATTTCTTTAGAACAATATCTATAACCATTAATTAAATAAGTAAGAGTATCTGTATAATGTGACTCTTCAACTATATTTTCGTCAGCTAGCTTTGTTAATTTTTCTAAATACTTGTTTATATCGAGGTTGTATTTGTTTAGATCATTATTATAAGTTTCGTTAGTCCTTGTTTGACTAAAGTCAAATTCTAATGAGAGTTTATTATTATCATTAAAATCTAAATTTAATAAATTATTGTCCAAAGAAAAGTTTAAAAGAGAAGAATAAAGCGAATTTTCGTTCTTAAGAATGTTACTTATATTTGCGTTAAAATCTTCTTTAACGTAAACAATTTTTCCGCCTTTAATATCACTATGAATAGAAAATCCTTTTGAAGTGAATACTTTCTCAAATGTTTCGTCACTAATTGCGCTGCTTATTAGGTTTAGACCTAAACCGCCAACGTTAGATAATTTACCGATATCAACTTGTTCAATTGTGAAAACGTATGCATTTTTATTTTCGTATTTTTCTTCTTTAATCGAGGTTTTCAAAGCGACTCTTGTTTTTAATAGCCCACCTAGTTGAAGTTCTATATAAAAAGTATATTTTCCATCACTAATTTCACAATATGCTTTTGGAATAACTCCAGAAATTGCTGAGCCAAATGAATCAATGGCGTTTTTAGCGGCGTTGTTAATGTCATATTCAGTTAAGGAGAACTTTGCTTTTGATGTTTCTTTTGTATTATCAAAGGCATCAACTATTTTCTTTTTGAGTGTGTCCTTTAAGCTGTAATTATCATCGTAAACAATTTCTTTAGTTGTCGTGTCTTGAACTGTTGAGTATAAGAAAACAACAGGAGTAGCAACGACTGCTCCAATAACTCCAACAATAATTAATGCTTTAACAATTCCTTTCATAAACTCATATATTATTTAATTTTATTTTCAAAAATAATCAAGAGGCAATTTTGTAAAAAATTGATTGTAGAATTAAAGCTTCAATTTGTTTAAATCTAAAAATAATTGAGATTTGCAGGGTTTTTGACCAATTCTTTTTCGAGTTTATTGATGAAAATCATTCAATGTATATCATTAGTTTTGACTCAAATGGAGCTAACGGAAATATGGACGCAATCTATTTTGAAGGCACTGAATATGCTCCTCCTGAAAACGAATTTGATATACTTCCAGTACATAGATTTGGTTGATGGCAAATCGGAGACGAAATTAAACAACCTGGCGACACAATTCACTTATAAGATGATTTATCTATTTCACCTGTGCGGATTGCTTTAAGTTAAGAAGAAATTAAAGAAACAGGTTTACTTGGATGAACACTAGGATTAACTATTGGTGTCTCTATAATTTTAGGCTTAGGAATTATTGCTTTAGTGATATTCTTACTAATTAAATTTGGTGTAATTAAACTTAAAAACATGTAAAAACCCTGCAAATCTTGTATATTTTTAGATTTTATAGGCTAAAAACAGACTTTAGAATTACGTAAAAAAATATTTGATATAGTGTCTCACTTTCTATATAATGTTTTTGCTTTCTTTAAGAACGCATGAGTCTTAAGGCGGAAGGAGTTATTTGTATGAAAAATGGTATTCATCCAAACTACCACACATGTAAGGTCACATGTATCTCATGTGGTGCTACATTCGAAACAGAATCAACCTTAAAAGAAATCAGAGTTGATACCTGTTCAAATTGCCACCCATTCTATACTGGCAAACAAAGATTTACACAAGCTGATGGTAGAGTTGACAGATTCAACAAAAAGTACAACAGAACTGGTAAATAGAAATATAAGCTCACTTAGAGCTTTTTTTCTTGCTCATTTTTCATGCACAAAAAATAGATTATAATTTGTTTTATTAAGTGATGAATAACAACGGCCGTATTATTCTCAAAGGCTTTACAGGGGACAACAGAGTTGAAGTAGAGTCATCGTTTAATGCTATCTATAACGCATATTATAGATTGGTTTATTTTGTGTCGCTTGATGTTACAAAAAATAATGAAGATTCAAAAGATATCGTAAATGAAACATTTTTCAAGCTTTATGAGAATCGCAAGAAAATGAAAGATGTTAATGGAATCAAATATTATTTAGTTGTTACAGCAAAGAATCTTTCAATTAATCTAATTAATAAAAAGAAACGTGAAACAGTCTTTAATGATGATATTTCAGTTTCTAGCGAAGAGCTTCCTATTGATTCGTTCCTAGAGAAATTTAAGGAATATCTAGACAAAGAAGAATTAAAAATCCTTGTTTACCATCTTATTTATGATCTTGGATTTAGAGAAATTTCAGAATTAACAGGAATCTCAATCAACACAATAAGCAGCAAATATCGTAGGGCCGTTAACAAATTAAAAGAGCATTATAAGGAGTAGTTGTTATGTCAAAACTTAAAGATCAATTTAAAAAAGATTTTGAAAAATCGTTTGAAATAAAAGACGAACCAAAAGTTTTGCAAACGATTCAAAATGACCCTAATTTAACTTCGAAACCAACAAAAAGATTTCATTTTATACCGCTAATTATCACTAGCGCTGCAGTTGTTTCTTTTGCTGCCATTTTATTCGCTTTTATTATTCCTTTTACAAGTAACATAATTGGAGCAAATTATCAAAGTGGAAACGCCGCAATGGAGTCTGACGTCCCAGGTAGCAAGGCTGATGATTCAGCTAGCGCCCCAGCGGTTAATGGTGGTGATTCAGTGCCTCAAGAAGGCGATACTAAAAGTGGTGAAGAGCAATCTATGGATCCGGAATACTCATCTAATGAATCTAGGTGTTTTATTATTGCTCAATACGATGCAACAAAATATCAAATTACTGATGATTTAAATAGATTTACGGATTTTAAAAAAGGCTTCTATTTTGGAGAAAAAAATAAAGAAAACTCATTTACTATTATCGTAACAAGTTTAGACAATTCAGAATTCTCAGTAGGAATTAATATAAATAACACTTCAATTACATACTCTGATGCCAAATTAGGCGAAGATGGACAGTATAAATTTAAAGAGAAGTTAGTCTTTGGTGGTAATGTTACAATAAAAGTTGGCGCAACACGTAAAGAGGTTACTTTCGAAGAACAATAAATCAAAAAGAAAATTAAAGAAGCGGATAGAAAACTATATGTTTTCTCGCTTCTTTTTTCTTTTTCGATTTATTTTTCATTTAAGATGATGCGACTATATGTATACATGAATCTTTTAATAATGAAATTATTAAAAAAGTGTGATAAATTAATGCTCTAGGAGGAAAGGTCAAAATGAAAAAGAGATTTTATATTACTACACCTATCTATTATCCAAGTGGAAATCCACACATTGGTCATGCATATTGTTCAACCATGGCTGATATTTTAGCGCGTGATAGACGAATGAGACATTTTGAAACTTACTTCCTTACAGGTACAGATGAACACGGCCAAAAAATCCAAAAGAATGCAACTGCAGCGGGTCTAGACCCTCAAACTTATGTTGATGGAATTGTTGCAAACTTTAGAAAACTTTGGGATGCAATGAAAATTTCTAACGATGATTACATTAGAACAACTGAGGAAAGACACATTAAATGCGTCCAACAAGTTTTCTCTAAATTATATGAAAATGATGACATTTATTTAGGCCACTATGAAGGATGGTACTGCACCCCTTGTGAATCTTTTTGGACTGAAACTCAAGTAGGAGAAGCTCATCTTTGCCCAGATTGTGGAAGACCTGTCGAAAAGAGCAAGGAAGCATGCTTCTTTTATAAAACCAACAAACACTTACAAAAAGTTTTAGATTGGTATGAAAAACCATATTCAGTTTTTCCAGTTGGAAGAAAACTCGAAATGGTCAACACATTTATTAAACCTGGCCTAACTGATTTATGTGTTTCTCGTACTTCATTTACTTGGGGCGTCCCATTAAAAGAAGGAGAAGGACACGTTGCTTATGTTTGGCTTGATGCGTTAATTAACTACATTAGCGCACTAGGTTATGGCACAGATCATGACGAACTATATCAAAAATTCTGGGCAAGTGAAGACACCGAAATTGTTCATTTAATTGGTGCTGATATCACACGTTTCCACACAATTTATTGGCCTGAATTTTTAACTTCAATTGGTGCTAGATTACCAGATAGAGTCTTTGTTCATGGTTTACTTATGATGAAAGATGGAAAAATGAGTAAATCTAAAGGAAATGTTGTCTCGCCTTACCCATTAATTGAAAGATATGGCGTTGATTCACTTAGATATTATTACGCTAGAGAAATTATCTTTGGACAAGATGGGCAATTCACTCCAGAACAATTTGTTGAAAGAATTAATGCGGATTTAGTAAACAATTTAGGAAATTTAGTCAGTAGAACAACATCCATGATTCAAAAATATTTTGGTGGTATTGTCCCTGAATTTAAAGAGGGCATTAATGAATTTGACACCGAACTTGAAATCATGGTTAGAAACACCATCAACTCTTATGTTGAAAAAATGAACAACCTTGAAGTTACTGAAGCTGTTACTGATGTTATGAATTTACTTGGAAGAGCAAATAAATACATTGAAGAAATGGCCCCATGGGCATTAGCAAAGGATGAAACTAAAGTTGAAAACTTGAAGAGCGTCATGGCTCATTTAGCCTACATTATTTTGGTTGCTTCAAAATTATTAGAACCTGTCCTTGTTACAAAAACAAGCGAGATATGCACTAGTTTAGGCATCGAAAGCGTTGATTTTGATGAACTCAATAATGTTCATTATTTAGATGGAAAACAAGTAACTAAAGGAGCACTTTTATTCCCTAGACTTGATGTCAAAACTGAAGTTGAATATATTCAATCATTAATGATTCAAAAATAAATGAAAAAAGAAGTAGATATAAAAACAGTTAAATGTGTTGATTTTACTTTTGATGGTCAAGGACTAACAAAAGATAACGCAAATCGCGTTATTTTTGTTCCGGCTTTATTAATTGGCGAAGAAGCAGAAGTCGAAATTCTTTATCATAAGAAAGACTTTGATGTTGGAAAAATCAAGAATATTACTAAATTTTCGCCTGATAGAATAACTCCTAAATGCCCTTGTGCAACCTCTTGTGGAGGCTGTGTTTTCCAAAATTTGAATTATAAAAAAGAGCTTGAATACAAGCGCCAAGTTGCTATTCAAACTTTATCAAAAATTGCGAAAATCGATGCACGTACCTCTTATATTTATGGAATGGATGATCCTTACCACTATCGAAACAAGATTCAAGTTCCTTTTGGATATGATAAACAAAATAGGCTTGTTTATGGGTTTTATAAATTTAAAAGTCATGACATTGTTCCAATTTCAGAGTGTGCTATTGAATCAATTGAACACGTTGAAATTTTAAAGAATATCAAAATTCTTATGGAGTCGATGAAAATCCCTGCATATAGAGAAGACGAGAATGTAGGAATATTGCGTCACGTCCTTATTAGAGTTGGAAAAGTCTCCAATGAAGTGATGGTAGTTTTAGTCACTACAAAGAGAAATTTCCCTTCTAAACATAATTTTGTAAAAGAATTAGTTAGAAGATGTCCAAGCATTACAACCATTGTTTTAAACGAAAATCCCCGCAAAACTAACGTTATTTTAGGAAATTATGAAGAAACACTTTATGGGCCAGGATTCATTTATGACACTTTATTAGGTGTAAAATTTAAGATTAGCAGTAAATCTTTTTACCAAGTAAATCACGATCAATGCGAGAAACTTTATAGCCTAGCAATTGAAAAAGCTAACTTAAAGAAAACAGATACAATTTTAGATGCATATTGCGGGATTGGGACAATTGGACTTATTGCATCCAAAAATGTTAAAGAAGTATATGGCGTTGAAATTGTAGAAGAAGCAATTAAAGATGCTAAGAAAAATGCCTCTATAAATAAAATTGAGAACGCACATTATGTATGTAAAGATGCATCTGATTATGTGATTGAAAAGAAATTTGACACGGTTTTTGTTGATCCACCACGCAAAGGATTAGATACAAATTTTCTCAATGCACTTTTGAAATCAAAACCAAATACAATTGTTTATATTTCTTGTGATGTAGGAACTTTGGCACGCGATTTAGATCTTTTAAAGAAAGAATATAAAGTAGACTCCATTGATTTTGTTGATATGTTTCCAAGGACATATCACGTGGAAACAATAGTTGGATTGTTTTTGAAAAATAAAGAAATGTAATATCTTTGCAACACGAAAATATTTCTAAATAACAATAAGTCAATAATAAAAGTCCGCTTTTTCTTTCTTTTGGTTCCAAAATTGGG
>Ga0256404_1009953_pt1 | contig 13365 bp, 12 predicted proteins | sample RumenRJG_01DNA_FD_185990 | JGI IMG/M metagenome (GOLD analysis project Ga0256404, IMG submission 185990) | Bovine rumen microbial communities from Lethbridge, Alberta, Canada - RJG_01 | ecosystem: Host-associated > Mammals > Digestive system > Stomach > Rumen | place: Canada: Alberta | collected...
GCTCGTTGCCAAGCCTCTGCGTATCCATAGCATCATCCGTAACAGCCCGTCCGGCCATAGTTACCTTCGAGAGAGCCTCCCTTATGCTTCTTTGGAAAGCCGGTATTGCCTGAAGATCCGAAAAAGTGTTTTTGATTTCCCCCAAAACTAAACTCTGATGCCAAAACAGCATTTCGTTCGGAAGCGCTGCCTCAAAATCCAATATTTTATGGACCGCTGCATTGAAAAGTCCGCCGCATTTCGGTCTTTTGTCATCCAGCATAGCAATCACTTTCAACGCCAGATTCTGCAGCGGCATACTGTCTCGCAGATGCCCGCTTTCGTCCACATTCTCTGTCAGGCGGTCTGTTACGATATCAACAATCTGAGCGATCCATTGAATGTCAGATAAATCTTCATTGGCAAAGTTCAAAAGAAGCTGTCCCACCTCGCACGGTCTGCAAACCGATCCGTAACGATCCTTCTCTTTCTCTATAAGGAGCCAGCTCTTCTTGTTTGCAATTAACATTTGTATCTTGTATCTTTTCTCCACTCGATTCATCACCCCCACTTTGTCAATAGTAAACTTATTCTAATTAACTGTCAATATACATTTCTTTTAGCTTCTGCCAAAAATATATAATACGCTCTCCTCAAACGAATGTACGAGGAGAGCGCAAATGAAGCAAACTACAGTTTTAAAAAGCGATATTATCCCGCAGCAGGCTCTCGGTTTAATCAAGGTGAACTACTACTCACGCAAAGACGGCACACCTTGCGCAGATGTGAAGGTGCGCGACCCGATTACCAGAGAGACTCTTGTCAAGCAGGTGACTGCTAAAGTGGGCGGGGAAGTTCTGAAAAAGAAGGCCATTGCAGCCGCGGAGACTCTGTATCGGCAGGTGCGCCCTGACTTTTTAAAGTGTGCCTTATTGGCTGGCAGCATCACACTGCAGAGCTATCTTGAGCTCGACCTTCCCTTCCTCAAGGAGAAATGGCCGAAGTCTTATGGTGAAAAGGAGTATGCGGCACTCCTTTGTTTTGCAAAGGGATTTCCCCGCGCAATTCCAACCTGCTCAAACGCCGATGACTTTTGCGATGTACTCAGTGCCCTCAATATCAGTCATGAGCTGGAGGTCATTGTGCTGCGCATGGTGCGAGACGTAATCGATGAGCTGATCAAGCTCAATCTGTACCACAGCAGCAATCCCATCAGCGACTATTACTCTGCCGCAAATTCTGCCATACGGCGGAAAAAGAGGGAGCAGCGCAATATCAGCAGTGTTGCCCTCCCTCAGTCGATTATGCACGATATCTACAAGGAATGCTTGGAGCATTTCCGCACGGATCCCCGGTATTTGGCGATTCCGCTCCGTGCGATTGGTCTGTCGACCGATATCATCGCTGCTCTGAATTTCGAGGACATTATTTGCATTGGTGATGACATCAGCATCCTGATTACCACGCACTCACTTAGAGGCGACTGTCGTTACGTGAGGCGGGATCTGACCAACGAATGGAAAGTCCGTCTTCTCCCCATCGGCTTTTTGCGCGATGCGATTGTTTACTGGAAATTCAAATATGAGCAAATGGGTGTTGCAAACGTGGGAAAAGCGTCACTGTGTGCTGCAGGCTGCCGAAAGCAGCCTAAACGCTGTATCCCAGATGAGCTGGAAAAGTTTTTGACCGAGATCATAAACCGGCATGTCCCCGCCCCACCTGGGGAGATGCGGCCGTCGTCCAAAAAAGCGGCGGGGTTTGAATATCGCACTGCGAAGCTGTCCTCTCAGTGTCTTTACGAGACGTTTCTGGCCTGCGGCTCCGGCATTTTAGATCGAGATCCCTTGGCGGCTCGGTATATTCTTGGGCAGGAGGCGCTGACAGTCGATGAAAAGGTCTACACCGACCGAACCCATCCGCTCCAGCAGCGCTATTTGGGCGAAATGATTGAAGCAATTTTATATAAAGTCGGATTCCGCAAGGAGGATTCAAATGAAGATTGAAAAAATTGATTGGGAGCAGCGGTGCTGTACCGCTGAAGGGTTTCATTTCACATGGAGCAAGCCTCGTTTTGATGCGATTAAAGAGCGCACAATTTTGACACTCCGCGCACGCAGCGTCAAAGAAACCGAGGCACCGGAATGCGGTTCGTTTCGCAGGGATATTTCTTTTCCCAAGGGAGAGTATTCTGATGACCGTTTACAATTCAGAATCGTCAGCGAGATCAAAAGATCTCTCCGTTCCTTTTCGCGCAGTGATAAGACCGATGACACCCTGGAGGATTACCTGTCTGCTCACGGTCGCTGGGAGCGCATCCGGGTCTTCTTTGGCTGGTCCCAGAATACAGCGCAGAGCTATCGAAACACTCTAAATCACGTTTTTCATTCTGTGCTACAGCTCTCTTATCGCAACATTCAAACCTGCGATATTGATCAGGCGATTAACGCGCACCGCGCCAAGTGGCAGGAAGCCACCATTCGGAAGTATCTCTCAGTTATCAACCGAGTTTTCGTATATCTTGGTTACGTCTCTCCCGGGTTGGAAAATCCCGTTCGTTTTAATGGTCGCAAGATTCGCGAAGCTCGTGCGGATCAGAAACGAAGAAACGCTCTAATGCGGGTGAGCCAACGTTCCCTCTACAACAATCAGGCAAGAAAACTGCTTTTCGCTTTTCTTGCAGATATCAAAAACGGCAGGTTAGAAGGTGTTCCTGCAATTATGATGTTGGAGACCGGACGCCGTCCGAAGGAGTCCGGCGCCACCGCGCTGGGGATGCACAGTTTCCCGCTCGGTGAGCACTTCCTGTCTGCGGAGGTCTTTGGGACCGATACCAAGGGAAACATCGACTGTACCAGGAAAAATGGCCGTGCCAACCGCCTGATTCCTGACAGTCCGATCGTTCGGGTGGTCTTTGATTACGTTTACCAAATGGCTGAACGCGATTTTTGTTCTGTCCCTTCTGTGGATTGGAGGGAAATCCCCTTTGGTTACCAAATTTCTCGTCGGAATGGGAAAATCGTAAAAGTAACGGCGTTTTCGCCAAAGGATATCTCTGCATATATAAAGCAAACGCTGGTTGAAAACGACATCAATCTTGTTGTCTTCGTGGACATTCCCGAGGACGATACCAACGATAATCGTCGCGCATACGTCCTTCGCTACACCGCTGAGACTTGTCTTGCCGTCTTTCTAAAGCCGGAGCTGCTTCAGTATATGTTCGGGCATAAACGGGTCTTCAACCCGAAAAACGTCGAGGCTCACGCAGATGACCCCGAGTACTACTTCTCCCCTCAAGTGCAGCGTGAAATCTATGATGCCATGGAAGCGCGCGATTTTGCGGTCTATGGGGAGAACATTATCGAAGAAATCAAGGCATTTCTTTACTCCGATTAGCTCTAAAGCGACAACAGGCTGAAATGTTTGACGCGACGTCAAACATTTAAAAATCCCCAAAACACTTGATTTTTCATTCTCTGCGGTAGCGCCATGAGCTTTATTGAGAAAGAACTGCTTGCAGAAAAGAATCCTCTTTACGGCAGAGCCATCGGCATCTACAAAATGAAAGGAATGGGATTCTACGATGCGGCCAAATTCTTCCCGGACTACCGGGGAGTTATAAGCCCACTTGCCTTGGCGGGTGGGTAGTTGATATTCTTGACAAATGACAGGCAGACAAAGCAATGCGCCCCACCGCTTTCGAGACAGTGGGGCACGCCTTTACGTCGCCTTGTCAGATATATTCTTCCTCTTTTTTTGGCGGCGTCGGTTTTGCATACGATACAAAGTGTTTCGTGACGAGTTTAAGCCATTGGGTTTTCAAGAAGGTCTTCAACATCGCATCCGAGAACACGCGATAGCTTATAGAGTATCTGCGCCTGTGCTTTATCTATATTGTTTCCTCTCTGCTCATACATTTGAATGTTGCGAAGATTTACACCAGACTGATCGGAAAGCTCCGTTTGGGACAGCCCTCGACTCTCACGAATGCGTTTGAGATTGGATTCGCCTTCGGCTGCTATATACCGTGCTTCCATATCCTCGATGAAATGGGATATGTCCATCTCATGATAAACGGAATACATTCCGATAATCTCTTTCAGCGGAATGCGGTCAAAGATATCCCTAAACCGTCTTGCATAATACCACTGATATGAGGCAAGCGCCCAGCCGGCCCAATACTCCGGAGAGCGGTCTTCCGACTGTGTGGGTTCGGGAAGTTCTTTCTTGCCGTAAGCTTTAAGAATGACTGCCCTCGCCAGCTCAACACCGGACATGCCTGCAACATACGCAGGATTGCCACGCTCAAATTGTTCCGCATAGCCGGTCGTAACGAACAGAGATGCAGCCCACTCGGGTCTCATCTTACAATCGTTGATCGTATAGTCAAAGAATGATGATAAGCGATCCTTCGCATTACTCAAATAGAATTCGCTGTATGCGTGGGTCATCATTGCTCATCCCCTCTCTCAGAATATCCAGTACGAAGATGTCATTCCGATAGGATTTGCTCTTCTTGATTTCTTTACGGAAAGCTTCCCTTGCTTGGGTGTCTCTATTTAGGAACTTCGGATAATATACGCTTTTATCAGCCGGATACGCTTCCGTAAATTTCAGACGTTCAAATCCTTTTTGAGAAACGACCACCGTCTGCTCACCCAGCTTGCCAAGACGGAGCGCCTTGTTCAGACTGCGAAGAGGAAGACCGTTGGACACAAAAGCCTCCGCATACTGGAAATAGGAATCGTCCGCCCTGTATCCGATAACTACGTCATATTCCGACAGATCAACCGAATAATGCTCGATGATATAGTCTCTTGCATCAATGGAGAGTTCCGTTCCGAGATGAAAGGTTCTGTATTGGAGCAACAGGGCGATCCAATTCAGAACGGTATGCTGACCGTCCAAAAGATTCAGCACGTTCAGTCCCTCGTCGTCAAAGTCATAAATATTGACAAAGCCGTCTGTGTTTTTCTTACACGCCCATTCGCAAGCCATTTCGTCAACTTTGGTGCAGTAGAAGCCCTGCCCGTAATCGTTGTGCGGGTTTCCGATATTGATATCCGGCGCCTCAATAATATGATCCGTCCCGTGCAAAAGCTTAATCGAACTCATAACGCGTTCTCCTATATCATTGCGATGTTATAGCCGCATCATATCATTGTGATGTCAGCCTGTCAACCGGTTTGCGAAATGATTTCAGAAAACCCGGGGATGCGAAAAGCCTCATGATCCGTAATCGGCTCATTCTATTTTGAAAATGTTTGACGCGACGTCAAACATTTTCAAAGCTTTCGGCCGATTTCATGCGATATATAAAATTAGCCGAAATTCCGCTTGTATTCTTACTTTGTTTTCGGCTATAACATTGTCAGACATTAAATTAGCCGAAGGAGGGTTCTGCTATAACATATATTCAGCGCAGTCTGGAAACTGTTGTGACGCAGGTTTCAAAGGAATACCCCGTTGTTCTTGTCACCGGCCCGCGGCAGGTGGGAAAGACCACCATGCTCCAAAAGCTCATGGAAGGCACGGAGCGCAACTATGTGAGTCTGGACGACTTGAATGAGCGCAGCCTTGCCAAGTCTGACCCTGAAATGTTTTTGCAGCTTCACAAGCCCCCCGTGATGATTGATGAAGTGCAGTATGCGCCGGAGCTGTTTCCCTACATTAAAATCTATGCGGACAAAAACCACAGGTCGGGAGATTTCTGGCTGACGGGTTCGCAGATCTTCAAGCTGATGCGGGGTGTGCATTTCGGTCAAGCATAAAAAAGCGGTGGAGCACATCGAAATGCTTCGCTACATAGCTTGTCGGAATTAAGCAAGGGCTTCCCGCAGGACATCCTCAAAATAAGCAAAATTCTAACGCTTAGCCCAAAGACTCGAACAATTCGCAAATTTCCTCGTCCCTAATACAATATGGTTTCTCCAAGCTCCTATCTTTCATTCAATCCTTTGCCTATGCATAGGAAGGACTGAACATATGATTCTTTTTTTCAATCAATTTGTCCAGATAAAATAGTTCACATTGTTGATGCCTCAGTTATTGTTGTTTTATCTTATTTTCCATTATGCTTGAATTTTTTCTTTGGGATTCAACTTTCTTGCGATGGAATTAAAATGTTTAGTGTAGAATATTCTTTAATCTTTACGCCGCTCTTTAATTATACCTCTTCGGGTATATATTGAAACGTTCGTTTATTTTGTTATAACCTATCGGGATTATTTTTTCTTAATTTGCTTGACATCGCACCCGAACGGGTATACTATAACAGCATGAACAGAATTGGAACATTTATTAAGCAAAAACGAAAAGAGGCCGGACTGACTCAGGCAGAGTTTGCTATGCGTTCAGGACTCGGTCTGCGTTTTGTGCGCGAGTTAGAGCAAGGCAAAGAGTCTGTGCGCATGGACAAAGTCAATCAAGCCCTTGCTATGTTCGGAATGACGGCGGTGCCGGGAAGGATGGATGAAAAATGAGTGAAGGATTTCGCACCGCTTATGTCTATGTGCGCAACCGTTTTGCCGGAGTGCTCTGCGAGACGGATTATGGTTATTCCTTTCAGTACGACGCGGATTATGCGTCCGATGCCGGCTCAGCAGCTGTAAGCCTTACCTTGCCTCTCCAGAAAGAGGCCTACACGTCAAAGACACTATTTGCGTTCTTTGATGGCCTGATTCCTGAGGGATGGTTGCTGAATGTTGTCACGCACAACTGGAAGATCGATGCACGGGATCGCTTTGGCCTACTACTTGTTGCCTGCAAGGATTGCATCGGGACGGTCAGTATTCGGGAGGTGCGAGAGTGAACTGCCTATGCTGTGGGAAGCCAATTATTGCTTCTGCCTCTGCATCTGAAATGGAGACACAGTGGCACCGCACCTGTGTAATGAAGTTTTTTGGCACGCGCGTTTTACCTGAAATGGACATCACAGAGAAAACGCTTGAGCTAATTGCTGCGGAAAGTACAAACAAAGGTTTTACCGTTCCCGGCGTACAAAAGAAAATGTCGCTACACCTCACGACCGATGGGGTTCGGCCCCGTTTGACTTTGGTAAACTATCCGATGGGGTATATCTTAAAGCCTCAAACAGATCAGTACCAAGCCCTGCCCGAGGCAGAATTTCTCGTCATGCAGATGGCTGGTTTGACTGGCATACCAACAGTTCCTTATGCGCTGCTCCACACAGCAGGCGGTTTTGCTTACATTACCAAGCGCATCGACCGCTGTCTGCCGGAGCAGAAAAACGGCACGCTGCAAATGCTGGCGATGGAGGACTTCTGCCAACTTGACCTGCGTTTGACTGAGGATAAATACCGCGGTTCCTATGAGCGCTGTGCAAAAATTATTGCCAAATACTCTCAATCCGTGGGGCTTGATCTGTCGGAGCTGTTTCTCCGCGTTGTGTTCTCATTTGTTGTCGGAAACTCTGATATGCATTTGAAGAACTTCTCTCTCATAGAAACAGCAGCCGGAAACGGGGTCTACCGACTGTCTGCAGCCTACGATATGCTTCCGGTCAATATCATCGTTCCGGAGGATCCCGAGCAATTGGCTCTGACTGTCAACGGAAAAAAGCGCAACCTTCACCGCAATGACTTTTTGAAGTTCGCAGAGAGCATTGCTCTTCCCCGCCCCGCCGCCGAACGTATGCTCAATATGGTCATATCCATGCTCCCCCGTTATCAGATGATGTGCGAGAACTCCTATCTGCCAAATGATATGAAAGAGCTCTTTTCAGTACTTCTGAGCGCACGCACAGACAGTCTTCGGCAGGCTGTCGTAAACGCATAGCTTTAAACAGCGGACCCATTCTTATCATGAGAACGGGTCTGCTGTTTTTCAATACATAAAGTAGTCCAGATACCGGCTGATGGTATCGTCCGCGATGGCCGTCCCCTTTACGGAGACAAAGGTCTTTTGAATTTTGGACGGGTTGGTCAACGAGCCCACAGAGGAGGATACGATATCCAGCAGATCATCGAGCACGATCTTCTCGTTGACAATGTTGTGCCGGAACATGATATCGTCCAGGTAGATTTTGTCAAACAGCGAGTGCAGGTATCGGCTCTTGTCCTCGCTCGTCTTTTGCGCCAGCACCAGAGGCATGCCGCCAAAGGTGAAATAGTCCCGCCAAGCATTCCGTTTGTCCTCTCCATAGGCAGCGTAGAACTCCTGATAAAGTGATGGAATCGGGTAATCTGGAAAATGATGAGAAGCCATTATGGACAGATGATGAAGCTGAAATGGCACGTATCTGTGGTTTAAGATAAATAATGTTATCCTCATCTTTTTTGCGAAAAAGTGAGTTAATATCTCTATATCCAGAAAAGATGAGGATAAAAATACTCTGAGGATAAGCCGCAGACGATATAGACCTTCTCGGCTCCGGTAAAATCGTTCAGCATGACCGTATCGCTGACAGGATGAACTGCAATGTGTCGGCATCCATACGCCGAGAGATTTGACGCTTACCTTTCAAGCGAATAGGTGACATTCCCATTCGCAAAAAAATTACAGTCATCCTACCGCGAATTTCGAACAAAATACACGGAAAAACGACTGTAATTTTTCAGTTAACACACTTTCAGAAAATCTGGAAAGCCTTGCAATCACTGACTTAATCACTGTGGTATCGCTCCACATCCCACTGGATGGGTTCCATGCCGATGGAGCGGATAGCGGAAATGACATGGTCGTCATACTCGCCGAACGGGCAGCGGATGAGCGTCGGGCGGACGCCGGTGAGCGCCTCGATCTTATCGTTGCAGGTGTTTACGTCCGCGATGATCTGGTCGGCAGTCAGGGAATTGTAGTGGTCGTGCGCATTGGAATGGTTCATCAGCTCGTTGCCGCTCTCAACGATGGCCTTGGCCTGCTCGGGGTACTGGTCCGCCCAGTTGCCGACAACGAAAAAGGTACACTTCACGCCGTAGTCCGCGAGCACATCAAGGATCTTCTGCGTGTTGTCCGCACCCCAGGCGGCGTCGAACGAGATGCTGCACACCTTCTGATCGCGCTCGACGCAGTAGATGGGCAGCTGACGCGTTGCGGCCGACGCCCGCACAGCGGCGGGCGCGTTCACCGCGCCGAAGATGGCGAGCGCCGCCAGCAGCGCCGCACCGACGGTCAGCGTCCTGCGCCGCAGAACAAGAAAGCGCGGCTTCGCCGCCTCCCGCTTTCCACGCTTTTTCCTCAAGGCAAACCGCAAAAACATCCGCATATCCTCCCCATTTTGTTTTGGTAGAGGGTATGCGGCGCTTTTCTTTTTCATACCGGACGGAGCCCCGTGCGCGTCACGGGACAGCCACGCCGTCCGCGCACCGATTTTCGGCAGAATTTACTTTTTTCGTTGAGAAAAAGCCGCGCTTGTGTTACAATGGATACAGCTATCATAGATAAGGAAGAATGCAGCCCTCTGCCGCATTCTGAAAATTCGATCATTTTCGGAGAAGAAAAATCATGGAGATCAGAAAAGAAAAGCAGGCTTCCGCGCTGTCATTGGCCATTGAGGGCCGCATCGACACCACCACCGCCCCCCAGCTGGAAACGGAGCTGAAGGCCGACCTTGACGGCGTCACCGAGCTGCGCCTGGACTTCGGGCGGGTCGAGTACATCTCCTCGGCGGGACTGCGCGTGCTGCTGTCCGCGCAGAAGCTGATGAACCGTCAGGGCAAAATGGTGCTCACCCATGTGAGTGAGTCGGTGATGGAGATCTTTGAGGTGACCGGCTTCTCCGATATTCTGACCATTGAGTAACACCATGCGGACAATGAGCCCCGCCGCACATCGGACGGCGGACCGCTTTACCGCTCGGATGTTCCGTGGACTGTGGGTTCCTGCCATGCTCTCGTCGCTCGGCTGGGCGCTGAGCGATATGGCGGACGCCGTGGTGGTGGGGCAGCGGCTGGGCGCTGTGGGACTTGCCGCCATCGGTCTAATCCTGCCAGTCTACATGATCAACTGCATGTTTGCCCACGGCCTCGGACTGGGCGGCTCCGTTCGCTATTCCCGTCTGCTGAGTCAGGGCAAAACGCAGGAGGCCGCGGACAGCTTTCACGGTGTGCTCGCGCTGGCGCTGCTTTTCAGCGTCACGACCGCCGTGCTGGGCAGCGTGTTCATGGACCCGCTGCTGGCGCTGCTGGGCACGCGGAGCACGGACGGCGCGCTGTATGCCGCCACAAGGGACTATCTGCAGGTCCTCGTCGCGGCTACGCCGCTGTTCTACCTGTCCAACGTGTTCAACTACTATCTGCGCAACGACGGGAGTCAGCGCCGCGCCGGCGCCGGCTCGGTCATAGGCAACCTCTGTGACATTGCGCTGAACATCACGCTGGTGCTGGCGCTGGACATGGGCACGCGGGGCGCGGCGCTGTCCACCGCGCTGGGACAGATCATCACCATCGCCATCTATCTGCCGGGCTTTTTCGGTCAGAAGCACACGCTGCGCTTCGCGCTGCCGCGCGGGCGCTGGCTCACCCCCGCCCTTTCCGCGCTGAAGGCAGGCATGGCCACCTCGGTGCAGTATCTGTACCAGATGATCTTCTTCCTCGTGTGCAACAATCTGCTGATCCGTCTGGACGGCGAAACGGCGGTGGCGGTGTTCGATGTCATTCAGAACACCTCCTACCTGATCCTGTACCTGTTTGAGGGGACGGGGCGCGCCATGCAGCCCATCCTCTCCACCTATCAGGGCGAGCACAACCGGCAGGGAATGCGGAACACGGTGCGTCTCGGCTTCACGGCGGGACTGACAGTGGGCGGCGCGCTGATCGCTCTTGTGGAGCTGTGGCCCGCGGGAATGTGCCTGCTGTTCGGCATCGCCGGTTCAGCGTCGGAGGCGCTGGCGTGTACCGCGCTGCGGCTCTACGGCGCGGGGGCGCTGTTCGCCGGCATCAATATCCTGCTGTGCAATTACTATCAGGCCTGCGAGAACGAGAAGCCGTCATTCCTGCTGGAGACGCTGCGCGGCGCGGTGCTGCTCATCCCGCTGACGTTCGTATGCTACGCCTTGGGGTTGCAGCGCTTCTGGCTGCTGTTCCTGCTGACGGAGGCCGGCTCGCTGGCGGTGTTCCTGCTGCTGGGCCTCGGCGGCCGCTATAAGAAAGCGGAGCTGCCGGAGGAGCGCATCTTCCAGCGGACGATTCTCAGCAACGCGGAGGATGTGATGGACGTGTGCCGCGAGCTGGAGGTCTTCTGCGAAGTCTGGGGCGCGGACATGAAGCAGCAGATGTTTTCGACCATGACCGTGGAGGAGCTCGGCATGGCCATCTTGAAGCACGGCTTTCAGGGGCGGACGGACGGCTACCTCCAGCTGACGGCCATCATGGACGAGGGCGGCGTGCTGGAGCTGCATCTGCGGGACGACGCCACGACCTTCAATCCCTTTACGTTAGATACTTCCCGCGCCAGCCGGGACGAGGATTTCGACATGGACGGCATGGGCGTGCTGGTCATCAAAAAGCGGGCGAAGGAATTTTTCTACCGGCGCTATCAGGGCTTCAACACACTGATCATCAAGATCTGAGGACAAAGAGGGAAAAGCGATGAAGGTCGTTTATTTCGGCAGCGACGTGTTCCTGTCGTGCTTTGAATATTTTGTGGAAAAGCATCAGGTGCTGGCGCTGTATACCTATCACAACGACGAGGACTATTTCACGGAATACGCCATCGTAAGGCGGGCCGGAGAGCTTGGCATCCCCGTCCACTACGAGGCCATCTCGCCGGAGGAGATCCGGCGGTACTTCACGGAGGAGGGCTGCGAGCTGTTTTTCATCGCGGAGTATGACCGCATCCTGACGCTGCCGGAGGGCTTCCCCGCGTTCCGCGGCATCAACACCCACAGCTCGCTGCTCCCGCAGGGGCGCAGCTATTACCCCATCGAGGGAGCCATGGAGCGGGAGCTGTCATGCACCGGCGTGACGATGCACAAGGTGGCGCAGCGATTGGACGGCGGCGATGTTCTGGCGCAGCATACCATTGACATAACCGCGGATACGGACAGCATCGACGTCTATCTGCAAAGCGCGGCATGGGCGCGCGACGGTCGAGCAGCTCCTCGAGCACCTCGACGACCGCTGGGCCGCCGACCGGCCGCAGGCGGAAAAGCAGCCCTACTGGAAGCGTCCCGCGTCCGAGCTGCTGACGCTGCATCCCGAAATGAGCCGGGCGGAGGCCCTGGCAATCTTCCGAAAATACAATTCCATGACCCAGGTGGAGCTGGGCGGCGCGTGGTTCTATGTGACCGCGGTGGGGACCGGCACAGCCCCCCTGCCCTGCGAGGTGCAGCGTCTGTCCCCCACGCGGGCGCTCTACCGCGTAAGAGACGGTCATTTGCGGCTTCATATCCATCCGATGGAGGTGCGGACATGAAACGAGCAAGGAGCATACGGTTACAGCCCAAGCTGCTGCTGGGACTGGTGGCGATGGCCGCCGTCCTCGCGGCGATCCTGGCCCCCTCGATTGCCCAGCTGTACCGGGCGCGGATGGAGGAGCAATACGCCTCTCTCGCGTTCGGTCAGGCCTCCGTGGCGGCGGATCTCATCGACGGAGACCGCGTGGAGCAATACTACCGAACCGGCGAGAAGGACGCCTATTATGAGGAGATCCACCGCTACCTGCAGGACGTCAGGGAGAAGCTGGGGCTGAAATACTTCTATGTGGTCGTGCCGGAGGATGAGGTCATGTACTACATCTGGGACGCGGGCGTTCCCGGCGAGGACGGCGTCTGCGACCTCGGCGACGTCGACGCATACTACGGCGGCGGCAATGAGCTGATGCACGGTGCCTTTGCCGTCGACGCGGAGCAGACCATCCTCATCACCAACAACGAGGAGTACGGCTATCTGGCGTCGGCCTACGTCGCCATCCTCAACAAAGCCGGCACACCGGTGGCGCTGGCCAGCGTGGACATTTCGATGGACATGATCGACCAACAGATCCGGCAGTTTCTCGGCCTGACGCTGTGCGTGGTGCTGGCCGTTCTGCTGCTTTCCATTTTCGCGTACTACTACTATGTGCGGCGCATTCTGATCCGTCCGCTGAGGACTCTGCACCACGCCGCCATCGGGCTGGTGGAGAGCAGGATGGAGGATCTTTCTCACTTTCGGGTGGAGGTCAACACCGGCGACGAGCTGGAGGAGCTTGCCCATTCGTTCCAGTACATGGTGTCGGAGCTGAATGAATATATTCAAAATCTCAGCCGCGTCACCGCGGAAAAGGAGCGCATCGGCGCAGAGCTGGACGTGGCGCGCCACATTCAGGCGTCCATGCTGCCCTGCATCTTCCCCGCCTTCCCCGAGCGTCACGAGTTCGACATTTACGCCTCCATGACGCCGGCGAAGGAGGTCGGCGGCGACTTCTACGACTTCTTTCTGGTGGACGACG
>Ga0256404_1009954_pt1 | contig 13365 bp, 9 predicted proteins | sample RumenRJG_01DNA_FD_185990 | JGI IMG/M metagenome (GOLD analysis project Ga0256404, IMG submission 185990) | Bovine rumen microbial communities from Lethbridge, Alberta, Canada - RJG_01 | ecosystem: Host-associated > Mammals > Digestive system > Stomach > Rumen | place: Canada: Alberta | collected...
CGTCGGCGTCCGTCTCGCGGTGGATGCTCGTCAGCGATTCGACAAAATGCAGCGACGGCATGAGCGCGCGAAGGATGGCTTGGTACTGGCCCATAGTCCACGGGCGCATGTAGGCGTTCAGATGCTGACGCCAGTACGCAAAGACGCGTTGCAAAGCGATGTCTGGCGCGTCAAGCGCCGTCTGGTCGAGGATGATGTCGCGCACAACTTCGGGTGGTAAATTTTTGCTTGGCCCGAGTTCGATGGACGTGAACCAGACGGCGCGGCAGACCGTCGTGAAAATCATCGGCGTGCGTTCCTTCAAAATCGCCTGTAAGCGGTACTGCGTCGCAGCGGCTTGGTTGAACGGGTCGATGCGCTTGCGCGTGCCTGTGCGGCGGTTCGTCTGCCACCAGCAGCCGCCGTCGTAATCGATGCCGCCGTCCTTCACCTCGATGGAGAGGATGCCGTGCTCCGGATGGAGGACGATGAAATCCCCCTCGCCCTCGGAGCGCGCCTGCCCGTCCTCGTTCAGCCAGCGGAACGAGTAGAAAACCGTATATTTATCATCGAGCGTCAAGAGCGCCTGATAGACCGCTTTTTCGCCTGCGCTGCCGTGGAACGACGGCTGCGTATCGAGCTCAGCTGGATAAATTCTTGCCATGAGGATTCCTCCTTGTGATGCGTAGATTTGTTGATTCTTTTCCACGGAAACACGGGAAAATCCTTCTTTGTCATCCGATGACATCCAACGCGGGAAAATATTCCTATAATATCAAATACATGATATATACCGTCGAAAATATGCATAGCGGTTTCGGTCTGCCATTTCTGGCAGGATTCCCTTGATAAAAAGCAGGAATTTCAATGTTTGCGACGAAATAAGAAACCAAAAGTACAACCAATGAACAGAAGAACAGGAGGCGGTCATCATGGCAACGGAACAGAAAAGCATCCAGCCGGAAATTCTTGACGATGTGGACATGAGCGAACACGAAAAGGATTATTCCGAAAAAGGATTCTGGGACAAGGTGCAGAACTACGCGGCGAAAGCCGGCGTCACGCTCATCTACAAGGCGCTCCAGCTCTACTATGTCGCGCAGTCTCCCGAGTGCCCGAAGAAAGTGAAAGCCGCGATCTACTCCGTGCTCGGCTACTTCATCCTGCCGCTCGACATCATCCCCGACGTCACGCCCGTCGTCGGCTTCTCCGACGACCTCGCCGCCATCGCCATGGCCCTCGCCCTCGCTCAAGTCTACATCACGCCGGAGATCGAGGCACAGGCGAAAGACCGCATCGTGAGTATCTTCGGCGAGAAAGCGCTCGCGAAGATTGAAGGGTAATCCATCATGGGCGGAGCGGTCATCAGCTTCATCTATGACATCTTCCAGGCGCTGATCGACGCGACCGCAGGCATCCCATGGCTGTCGCATCTCATCACATGGATCGGCGGCATCTTCGCGGTCGGTTCGATGGTGCTGCTGGTGGTGTGCATTGTCCGCAGCGTCTTGGAGACGGATAAAGACAAGGGAACAGCATCCAAGACTCAAAAAAGGTAGGAGGCAAACGCATGGGGAAGAAAGAGCCGCCGTACACGGATACTACGAAGCTCGTTGCGAAAGCGATGTTTTTGGGAATCAAAAATGCTCCCGAAGAAGTGGTGACATCTTTGATTGCAAAAGCGATCACGGCGACGGCGAAGAAGGGGGCGCGTTCACCACAGGGGGAAGGGACGAAAGAAGCGTTCCATCTCGCTTGCTCGCGGAAAATCGAGCGTCAGTTCATGAAAGACATCGACAAAGTGTATTTCGCGCACAAGAAGGGCAAGGACGAGGAGAAAATCCAGAGCGCGATTGCCTCCTATGTGAAGCTGGAGGAAAACGAGCGCGTCATCCTCGTATACGATCCGACGTTCCTTGGGAGCGCGGAAGAAGGCATCGCGCTGACGACAAAGCGCGTATTCGTCTGCGAGGGGATGCGAAAGCAATCCGTTCGCTATCGCTACCTCAAGGCCGTTTCCTGCAAGCAGGATGGCAAGGAGATGATTCTCGAACGGACGAACGGCGGCGTCGTATCGCTCGGTGATGTGGGCTCAAAGGAACGTGCACAAAGCATGCGATTGGCCATCGAGTTTATGCAGGAGGAGCTCGAAAAACAGCGGAAGCAGCCTTTAGAGCCCAAGGCTGCGGCATCATCGGAAAAGAAATCGGCGGCAGAACAGGCTCCTGCGCAAGAGACGCCCTCGCTGGCTCATCGTAAACCGGAGAAACATACGAAAACGTCTGCGCCGCCGTTGTCAAAAGAGGCGAAGGGAAAGCCCGCCTCAAAGAGAAAGGGAAAAGGGATTGTGAAAGAATCCGTGAACGGAGCTGCGAAAGCAGAATCTCCTCGCGTAGAGACAATCCGGCCGGAGGCGCTCCAGTCATTTCAGGCGAGTGCAGCCGAGGGCGCGGAGCTCGCCCGGGCGGTGCTGGCGCATCTCGAGCGCATTGCCGACCAGACGGGTGAGCGCCTGCAAGCGGCGCTGCAATCGTCCCGGCAAGCGTACCAAAAAGACGATCCGCTTTGGGACAGCATTGAGCAGGAGAGCCAGCGGCTCAGCGCATATGGGAAGCAGGAAGTCGTTCGTATCCGCAAAGACATCGACAACCGCGCGGAAAAGATGAGCGAATTCACGATCACGGTCTTCGGCAAGACGACGGTCGGCAAATCGACGCTCATGGAAACGCTTCGGCACGGGGACGGCTCGACCATCGGCAAGGGCGGGCAGCGCACGACGCAGGACGTCCGCCGTTATCCGTGGCAAGGGCTTGCCATTTACGATGTTCCGGGCGTCGAGGCGTTCGGCGGTGAAGCCGATACGGAAGCGGCGTTCCAGGCCGCGCGCAACGGCGACGTCATTCTCTTTCTCATGAATGATAATGCGCTCCAGCAGGGTGAGGCAGCATGCCTTGCGCGGCTCTGTGCGTTTGGCAAGCCGGTACTCGGCGTGCTGAACGTGCGGATGAAAACGACGTTCTCCCTGCCGCTCCTCCAGCGCAGGGTCGAAGCGCGCTATGCATCGCAGGAACTAAAAGACATCATCCGGCAGGCACAGGAGTACGGACGGAACTTCGGGCAGGATTGGAGCCGTATCCATTTCATCCCCGCACATCTGAAATGCGCGTTTGAGGCGCAGCAGACGAATGATGCGGAGAAGCGGGAGGCTTTCGCAGAGCTCAGCCATTTTGACGATATCACGGAGACGCTGTCCCATTACGTCATGACGCAGGGCTCCGTGCTCCGCTGGCGGTCGTTCGTCGACATCGTCTACAGCTCGCTGTATCAGCTGCTCATCGATATGAAAGCGTATCACAAGAAGAATGCGGCGTTCGCGCAGCATCTGACCGAAGTGACAGGCAGCATCGCACAGGACATCGCGGCCGTCTCTAAGGATTGCGAGCGCGGAAAACAGTCCTTGCTGGCGAAGATGAAAAAGGATTTGGGAGAATTCCGCCGCACGTTCGCGGCGAACTTTGCCGAGCGCAAGGAAATCCAAGTATATTTCCAATCTCAATTGGAGGCAAGGCAGCAAGCGTACCAGCGTGACTGTGAAACGTTCGTCGCGCAGGTGAATACACAGATGCAGAAAATCCAGCAGAAATTGCAGGAAGAGCTGAAGGCGGCATACCGCGTCCGGGCGAGCGAGTTCCACATCGGAGGACTGGATCTGGAATATGAGAAGACCTCGACGTTCTGGAGCGAGCGTCTTGCGGATATCGCACCTGTATTTTCTGCAGGCGTGATGAAAATACCCTCTGTGGGATTGCCGGCAACCGTGACGAAGTTCGTTGCGTCGTATGCTGTTGCGCCTTTGGTACGACTTGGTGCGAAGAAATGGAAAGCGTCCACGCAGGAACGGAATCGGAAGCGGTTGCAAGAGGAGCTCGATGAAAAACTTCCGCAGTTCCTTGAAGACTTCGAGTGTGCGCTCGATGACGCGCTGCAGAAACCGCTGGCGGAGCTCTCTGAGATGCACGACGAGCTCGTGAACTTGCCGCAGATTTTTGCGGCAATGGAGCGCGAACAGCAGCAGACGCTGGCAACGCTCGAGGGTATCCGTGACGACCTCGACCAGCGCATCCTCGAACGCATCGCAGGGCAGGCGCTGCCGCAAATCGTGCGCGTCGAGCGCAAGCTCCATGATACCGTGGCGCTGTATGTGAAACGCGGAACGGCACTCCCCACAGACCTTTGCGAGCGGCTGGAGAAAGAATTGCAGGAACATGTCCAGATCAAACAGGAGGGTGACAGCTGATGATGCTGAAACTAAATCAAGCGAATGAAGCCGTAAACGACATGGTGGGAAAAGTCCTCGATGCATTTGACAGCCTCGACGTGGACGGCACGCATGAGGCGTTGAAACAGCGGATCGTGGACGCGATGCAGAATCGCGACAAGGTCAAGATCGTCCTCGTCGGCCAGTACAGCGCGGGCAAATCCACGATCATCAAGATGCTGACGGGGCGGCAGGACATCAAGATCGCGGCGGGCATTGCGACGGATGCTGCGACGTCGTACGAATGGAACGGTCTCGAAATCATCGACACGCCGGGCATCGATACGGGACTCCATGCCGAGCATGATGAAATCACGTTGCAGGCCATCCGCGAGGCGGACATGGTGCTGTTTGTCATCACGCATGATCTGTTCTTCCCACAGCTGGCGGAGGATTTCCGCCGCTTGGCGTTCAAAGAGCATCGGAACCAGCACATGGTGCTCGTCGTGAACAAGATGAGCGGAACGGCGGAAGGGAATACGCCGGAGCAACAGGCCACAATCAGGGAGAGCGTGAGCCTCGTGACGGAACCACTGTCGCCAGACGAATTTTATATCACGTTCCTCGATGCACAGGACTACCTCGACTCCATCGACTGCGATCCGCAGGATGCGGCGGAGCTCCGCGACGCGAGCGGTTATGATGCGTTCGTCGAGACGATCAACGCATTCGTCGATGCCAAGGGGACGCTTAGCAAGCTGCTCCAGCCTCTTCATGTGTGCTGGGACTGCCTCGCGAAACTCGCCGCAGATTATGCGACGGACGACAGTGGGGAGGGAGAAAAAAATCTCCAGACGCACATGGCGCAAGCGAAACTCGCACTCGAGGACTTCCGTCTCGGCGGCCGTCAGGAGGCGAATAATCTGTACCGTGCTGTGAATCATCAGGGTGAGCTCATCAGTCTGAAGGTTGTGCCAGACTTTGATGAGCAGACGATTGCTGCCGCTAAGCAAGAAGCACAGCAAAAGATTGACCAGACGACTCGTGCGGCCATCAACGATCTGCAGCTCGGCCTGCAAGAGATTTCGACGAGATTCCACATCCCCGTCCCCGACTGGAAGATGCAAGGATCGTCCAGCTTCGATGCCTTGTCCTCCGATGCCGAAGGGGGTACCATCGACATCGAGGCAGGCGGCGCAGGGGAGGACTTGTTCTCTGAGAAAGAAGCGGAAGCCTCCTCGCTGCTTGATGATGCGAAACAGGGTATCGTTGAAGTGAAAAACAGCGTGTTGGCCGCAACACCGCAGCAAGCGGTTTCGCTCATTTTGAAGAATTTCGGAACGCTCACGGATCGGTATTACGACAATAAAGTCAATATGGCGGAAATGGTGAAGGGACAGGCAATTAAAGACGTCGCTTCCTACGGGGTCTTTTCGCGCATGGGTGGCAGCGTGGCCAGGTTCTTTGGCGGCGAGACGTCGTACACGCGAGCGGTAGCGTATCGTGACCAAGTGGTGCGCGTCGCCGAGAGGACGCGTCTCGAAGCGGAACAGGGCCGTAAGTTTGCTCGCAACGCTACGGGAGTAATTGTGGAGGGCACTCTGCTGGTAGGGAAGGCCGGTTACGATTACTACAAGACCCAGAAGGAAAAGAAACGGGTCATGCAAGAGAAAGATTGCATCCATCAGGAATTTCATGAGGAAGCGCAGGAAAAGAAAGAGTACTTCGAATCCATCGTTGACGGGCTCGTGCAACGTTTCCAAGCGGGCATTGATGCCTTCGTTCAGTCCGCGCACGATGAGCAGGCAGGCCTCGCAGAAAACGTCGAACGTATCCAGGCATACCAGAAAGAGTTGATGGATCTGACGGATCAGCTGACGGCCATTCGCGCGTAATGTGCGGAGTTGGAGAGGAGGCAGGCGCATGGCAAAGACAGCTGCCGTCCAGTGCAAAGATTATTGTCCGACAAACGATGAAGCGGCGGACGAGAGCCTCTTGAGCCAGTATGAAAAGCTCGTGACGGAAACGCTTCTGTCCTCGTTCGGCCTCGAAGCTCTGTTGCAGACGAGCACGGATCAAGTCGGCGGCGACGTCGATACGATTCACAATGTGCGCAACATCGGCAAGGAACCGGGGCTCGGATACAAGAGCGCGGCGAATGCGCAAGCTTATGCAGAGCGTGGAGCGTACGACAGCAAGACGTACCACAGCCATCCGGACTACATCGCGAAAAATCGCGCTGTCTCAGAGGCACGGAAAAATGGAACGCTTGTCGATGGCTACACGGGCGAGCAGATTGCGCGGAATGGAAAATCCGACCTCGATCATATCCTTTCCGCGAAGTCCATCCATGACGACCCGGGGCGTGTGCTTGCGGGCCTCGATGGTGCGGATCTCGCCAACGCGCCAGAGAATCTGACGCCAACGAATCCGCACACGAACCGCACGAAAAAAGCAGACGACATGAATGGTTTTTTGCGGAGGCGCGGCGAGGAGTATTCGCCAGAAATACAACAGCACATGCGCGACGTCGAAGCGCAGGCGAAAACAGCCTACGACAATAAGGTCGCGCGTGCGTATTACACGAGCCCGCGGTTCCGCAACGATGTGCAGAAAGCAGCAACGAAGCTCGGCGCGACGACGGGACTCAAACAGGCCATGGGCTTCTGCCTCGGAGAAATCTGGTTTGCCGTCCGCGAGCGCTTGCACGCGCTGAAACGGCGGACGAATGTCACGATGAAAGAACGGATGCAAGAGATTGCGGAAGGTTTTCACGATGGCTTCCTGCGCGTCAAACGGAACTTTCGGACATTGCTTGCGAAATTTGGCGAAGGCATGTTGTCCGGCGTTTTGGCCAGCCTGTGCACGACGCTTGCGAACATCTTTTTCACGACGGCAAAACATGTCGTCGCTGTCATCCGGCAGGCATGGGCGTCCCTCGTGAAAGCGTTCAAGGTGCTGTTCGTCAATCCGAATCATCTGACGTTCGGACAGCGTTTGCATGAAGTGGCAAAAATTCTGATTGCCGCAGCTGGTTCGATTGCTGGCGTGCTTCTTGCGGAGGTCTTGAACAAGACGCCAATCGGACAGATTCCTGTCGTTGGCGAGCCGCTCACCACGTTTGTCTCGATGCTGCTCACAGGGCTCGTCAGTTGCACGCTGATTTATGAGCTTGATCATGGGGATTTGTGCAAGAAGCTTGCGCAAGCGTACGATCCCTATCGTTCGTATCGTGCACAACAAGCGTTTTATGAGGAAGAAATTCGCCGCCTCGATGCGTATGCGGCGCAGCTGGCGCGCATCGACGTGAACGAATTTGCGCGGGAGACAAGGCTCGCAGAGACAGCCGTGCGGGAGCTTGCCACAGCGCAGTCGCTCGGCGAATTCCGCCAGCGCATGCAGCGGTCGGCAAAGGCGCTTGGCGTTCGTGTAGATTATGGTGGATACGGAAGCCTCGAGGCCTGCCTCGCAGACCCGCATGCACATTTGACATTTTCTTGAGACGGAGGAGAAGCCGCATGGCACTCTTTTCGAATGACAAAGCGGAATGGATTTGCCAGCGCGCGCAGTCGCAGTATCTCGATGCACGACGGAATTTGGAGCGCGCAAACGAAGCGACGGAACGCGTGCTGGAAGCCCTCGGACGGAAGCAGTGGGATGTGGCCGTGAGCCTTTCCGTTTTTTCGGATTGCATGGAGCGCATCCAAGAACGGCCGGTTTTTGCGAAATTGCAATCGCAAGGGTTGCGACTCCCGCCGCTTGATTTGCAGCAATGCCGTGCACGGGAATTGGAATTGAAGAAGCTCGTCAGCAGCGCTGCGAATCCGCCGCTGGCGCTCGCCTCGGCAAGCTGCGGCCTTGTGCTCAGCTCTGGTTTTTTGCTTTCCCTTCCCGTATTCCTTGCACTTAATGCCATTTGGGACGGGCAGGTCGATCAAGCGTATCTCGTCGAGGCACGCGCCTCCGAATACGAACGAAAAGCACGAGAACAAGTGCGCTTTTTGGAGCGGCTCGGGGGCGAAGCGGAGAGCCTGTATCATGCGATGGATGCGTTGAATGCGCTCTATCGTCGCGCCATGACCCGTCTGCATGACGTGACGAAGCGCCACGCTTCGTGGGCGGCCTATGCGCCGCGCGAGCGTGAACTCGTCAAGATGACGGTCGATCTGACGGGCGTCCTGTATGGTATGTGCAAGATTCATTTGCTGGCGACAAAGGGGGACGAAGAACAGCCGCCGGAAATCAACCAGACAGGCATCACAGTTGGCCTTGCGCGTGCAGAGCAGGTGACGCGCGTCTGGCATCTACCGCGCATCAGCATGGGCGCATGACTATGATAGGCGTGAGGGAAGGGGAGATACATGAAGAAAGAAGCGGCAATCAACGATGCATATGATGCGACGCTGGCGTTTTTCCAGATGCCGGAGGAACGATTGAAATACCTGAATCGTCAGATGGCGATCATGGATTATCATTCGGGTTTGGAGGCGGCAGAGGCGCGCGGCGAGGCGCGCGGTGAGAAACGTGGCGAGGCGCGTGGCGTGAAGCGCGGCGAAGATCGAACGGCGCAGCTCTTCGAGCGGCTTCATGCCGTCGGGCGCGACGAGGAGGCTTTCCGTGCGATGAGCGATGCGGCGCTGCGGGAAAACCTATTTCGAGAGTTTCTCCTTTGATTTTTTGTACAAAGACGCATTCACCCGTTTGAAAATGAATATCCCCGCAGAACCTGGATGGGACGATTTTATCGTGAGGTCAACTTCGTGTTGACCTCATTTTCTTTCGCATCGTATATGATGGAGCCAATGTTTTTTTGGCGCAGCAAAAGGAGTTGATCGCGTCGATGACACAAGGCGATATTGTTCACGGATTCCGCTTGATGCGGAAGTATCCATCGGGAGACTTCAATGGGACGCTTTACGCATTCGAGCATGTGGGGTGCGGGGCGCAGGTGTTTTGGTTTTCTACGGAGGCGAAGAAAGTCCTGGGAATGATCGGCGTGCGGACGCCGGTCGCGGATGACACGGGCGTCGCGCACGTCCTCGAGCACATGATCGGCTACGAGACGCGGGGGTTCCGCCTCTCGGATGAAGATTTCAATGCGTTCACGACGACGATGCTGACGGCGTATCATTTCAAGTGCCGTTCTCCGAAAAAGCTGTGTGCCAGCCTCGGGTTCTGGCTCGATCAGATGTACCATCCGCAGGCGCTCGGCGATCCGCGCTTGTTCGCGATGGAGGGCTGGCGCTATGACGCGGCGCCGGACGGGCGGTTGTTTTACAATGGCGTCGTTTATAATGAGATGCGCGCGGCTGCGATGCCGTACGGAGATCCGAACATCGCAAAATGCCTGATGCCGGGCGCGCAGGCGTGTTACAACCCCGGAGGGGAAGCGGAGGCGATTGTCCGCCTCCGGCACGAGGATGTCGTGGCGTTCCACCGCGCCTATTACTACCCGTCGAATACGGCGGTTTGCTTGTACGGGGACGTCGACATCGAGGCGACGCTCCGGTTCCTCGATGCGGCGTATTTCGCAAAGGCGGAACGGAAGAATCCGCCGCCGTTCGATGCGCCGTTCGCTCGCCCGGCGCAGACGATCCATCGTCAGGTGCAATACGAGGCGTTGTCGCCCGAGGAAGGTGGAGATGGCTCGCGGTTCTGGACGCTCTGGATGCTGGGCGAAAAAGATCTGCATCCGAATCGCTTGGAGATCGCATTTCTCGAGAAATTGCTCTTCGGCTCTGCGACACGCATGCACGGACGGATGGAACGCGCCGGCTTCTCGCCGTTCTTTTTCTTCGAATTGAAGAAGGTCGGACGGCAGGAGATGCTGTTGCTGATCGAAGGCTCCTCTCGTCGTCATGTGCCAGAGAAATCTGCGCGTTACGAACGAGTGTTCCGAAGCGCCATGGAAACGTTGCGCGGTCATCATTTCCAGCAGGAGGAAATCGTCCGAGCGCTTCGTGTCATGAAGGAGAAAAAAGAGAACAATCGGGCTGCGGCGGATGCCATGACAATCTGCCAGACGGTCTTGGAGGATTTCGCGAACGGACGCGACCTCGCGGCTGATTTCCATCAGGCGACGGACGAGCAGGTGCTGCGGATGCATCTCGCGGACGGCAGCCTCGACCGTTTCATCCAGACGTGTCTTGTCGAGACGATGCCGGCACTGCTCCTCACGGCCACGCCGTCGTATGAGCTCCGTCAGCAGCATCTCGCCGCCGAAAAGGAGGCACTGGCACGGAAGCAGGCGCAGATGACGGCAGAGGAACTGGAGGCCATCCGCGCGCAGGGGGCGTCGCTGTTGGAGCCGGCGCAGCCGACGCTGTTTTCTGCGGACCCTGCCATGCAGGAGACGCCGCGAGCGCCGGAGGAGGACGACGAGCCGCTGCTCACGGTGGAAACGATCGGAGGAGCGACGCTCCTCCATGCCGCCGTCGCGGATGACGAACTCTCCGGGCGCTGCTACTTCGACATGAGTTTCGACGCCTCACACCTCCCGACGCGCGCGTTCGGCGATTTGTTCTTTTGGAACGAGGCGCTGTCCCATCTCCCGACGGTCGGGACGAAGGGCGCGTCGTTCCCGCAGCGCTTTGCGAGCGTCGTACAGGCATACACGCCGTCGAGCTACGCGTTCCGCACGCGGCCGGACGGGAGCGTGCAGCCGGTGTTCACGTTCCATTTCACCTGCGCGTTCGCCGAGGTGAAAAAAGCGCTGGGCCTCATCCGTGAAATGCTCACGGCTACCTCGCTCGCGGACGACCATGAGGTGGAGAGCCGGTTCTTCCAAGCGTTCTGGAATTGTTCGAAGGTCTGGAATCCGGATCGGCCGGAGCGCGACTTCGTCATTCAGCAGGTAGCGGAGGATATCACGCCCTATGGCGCGGCCCGGCGGCAGCTGCTGAGCGCCGCCGCGTCGCAGCTCTCGCGCAACCGCCTCGCCTCGGCCCGGAAGCTCCGGCCTCGCCTGGCCGCCACGGCGCAGGAACTGTTCTGCAGGGACCGCGCGGTCGTGTTTTTCGCTGTTGCGGAAAACGATGTGCCGGCCGTCCGCGAGCAATGCGCGAAGTTCCTTTGGCAGCTGCCGAAAGCCGCGCCTGCCCGTCATACGTTCCACGTGCAGATGCAGGCGCGGCGCGAGGGCTATGGCAGCGACCGGCCGCTCCAGTACATCGCAGCCGGCGGCAGGCTCCCGTACCACGGCAGCTTGAACGTCCTCGCTTCGCTGCTGCTCACCGACTACCTCCTGCCGCGCATCCGGCAGGCCGGCGGTGCATACGAAGTCGAGATCTTCCCGAATAACGCAGGCTCGCTGGCCTTTTACTCCGGCCGCGATCCGCACCTCGCCGAGACGCTCGACACGTTCGCGCAGGCGGCGGACTTCGTCCGCACGCTCGACGTCAGCAAAGAACACCTCGCGGCGGCCATCGCCGGCGTCCTGCCGCCGGAGGAAGCACCTGGCGGCCTCGCAGCCAGCCTCGATGCGCTGGCGGATTGGAATCAAAGCAGGACGAAGGAGACCTATCGCAACATGGTCCAGGAGGCGCGGGACACCACCATCGACGACCTCCGCGCCTACGCGCCGGCCATCGAGGACCTCGCGCAGCACGGCAGCCTCTGCGTCGCCGGCAACGAAGATGTCCTGCGGGCGAACGCTGACCGCTTCCAGTCGTTGCAGATGGAGCCTTGACGCATATTCGAAAGTAGAAGGGGGTGCTACATGAAAGCGTTCTTGCGGAAAACCGTTCGGTCGGCGTACGAGCGCGTCGCGCGTTGGCTGACGCGGAAGCGGAAGCTCGTACGTCGGCATCCGGCGCGGGCTGCCGGGTATCTCCTGCGCTGCCTGGTCGTGCAGCTGATCAGCGTGATGCTTTCGTTTTTCATCATGTCCGTGCTGCTCGTTTTCGCGCCGACGTTCGCCTTTTTCCGTGGCTTTTCGTTTCAGATCAACCTCCAGAACATCACATTGCCGAAAGAATTCGTGCAGCGTGTGAAAGAGCAGCTGATCCGCTTCAGCCACCCGCAGGAGGTCATGCAGTGCCTGAACAACCTGCCGCGCGACATCCGCCAGGCGCTCGGGCGCGGCGTGGATTTCCTCGCCACGCATTTGCAGGACGGCTGGCGCTTCCTCAAAGAGCGCCACACGCTCCGCGAGTGGTGCGACAAGCTCATCTTGCGGCCGCTCCAGAATCATCCGCGCATCGTTCGCGAGGCCATCGGCTTCTTGCTCGCGATCCTCGTCGCGCATCTGCTCGAACCCTTGGTTGCTCCGCTCGCCACAAGCATCCTTGCGGTGAGCGAGAACCTCCCCGTCCCACACATCGGCCTTCTGACGTTCCTCGGCATCAATCTCACCGCCATCCTGACCATTTTCCTCGCTGCGATTCTCCGCTGGGCAAGCAATGGCATCGGAATGCTGATCAGCCGGTATGCAGTGCGGCGGTTCCGAAATCAACCTCCCGCATAAAAGCAGGGGCTGCTGCAGTGATCACTGCGGCAGCCCCTGCCTGTCCCCATACCCACCCCAAGGTGGCCGTCAGTACGTGGTAGTTACGATAACGCGGTTTCACATTGCTCGTGTGCGTTGTTGGGCGGATTGATGTCATGGGAATCGAACCCGTGCTGCCCCGGCACATAACCAGAAAGGAAGCTTTCGCAAATGGTTGTACTCGCCCGGTCGCCTTGCACCAAAGGTGACACGGCTGAAACCAGCCGCGCCGCCTTTTTTACAGCTGGAGCTCCGTAGTCCAGTTGATGCCCTGGATGGTTACGTCCAGCTCGCGCAGTTTTTTCGCGGCGGCATCGACTTGCTTGCGCAGGGACGCGACGTCAACCGTGCTGTGAATCTTGATTTCCTTGCCGCGGGCCAGGTAGACCTTTTCGCTGGCGTGGTCGAGGAAATCCCGATAGATGGCGACCTTCTGGCCGAGCACGTCCCGCTGGGCCAGCATGGACGTCAAGGTGCGCCCGTCTTCCGTGTGTGTGCTGGCGTTCGTCAGGTTGATGGCTGTGACGAGCGCCTCCAGCCGTTCTGTCACGCCCGTGAGTTCCGAGAGCAGCGCCTGCGGATCTTCGGCCGGCCGGTCGCCTTCCTGTGCCAGCGCATTGTTCTCCAGCCGGTATTTCAGTTG
>Ga0256404_1009955_pt1 | contig 13365 bp, 11 predicted proteins | sample RumenRJG_01DNA_FD_185990 | JGI IMG/M metagenome (GOLD analysis project Ga0256404, IMG submission 185990) | Bovine rumen microbial communities from Lethbridge, Alberta, Canada - RJG_01 | ecosystem: Host-associated > Mammals > Digestive system > Stomach > Rumen | place: Canada: Alberta | collected...
TGCGGATCAGGGAGGAGTAGGTATCCACCAGCTTGGTGGAGGCGGTCAGGTCGCTGGAGGTGATGGTGGAGGTGCCTTCCGTGGCACGGTTGTTCACATACAGGGTGATGCGGGCCCGGTAGGTGGGGGCCACCAGCAAATGGGTACCCACATAGAAAAGCAGGCCGCACACCAGGCCCGCCGCCAGGATCCAGATAATATGCTTCCACAGGGTCTTCAGCACATCCAGAAGATCGATTTCCGTTTCATTATTATTTCTTTTGACTATGCTCATTTCCTTCTCCGAGGGGCCCGGCTCCAAAACCGCCGGGCAAGAGTCTGGGGGTAGTATACATCATAATGAGGGGAAAGGGAAGAGGAATTCGCAGGCTCATTCCATCATGGCATCCATCAGGGCCTGCTGTCTGTCCACCCGCTTCTGATCGGCGTTTAGCACCAATTTCAAAATCTGTCTTGTGCTCTTTCCTCTCTTCCGAAACATATCGAAAACCCGATACGGCCACAGAAGGGGCAGGAGGATCGGGCACTTTGCCACCACCGGGTATTCCTCCTTCATTTGCTCATAAGGCAGGAAGAAGCGTCCGGCCATGTATTTTAGTTTAGCCATGCCGCTGGCCTGATTCTTCATTTGCTTGACTAAAGAGCGTTCCTTATTTCCGTAGGTACCCGATTCGAGAATATAATCCTCATAATTCGTCAAAACAGCTTCCTGGATTTCTTTGGGTAAATATGGCAAGTCCTCCAAATCAAACCACTTATGAGTCAGGGCCAGAGCATATTTTTCAAAATTCAGGAGGCCGAAATCCGCCAGAAGCGCCTCTATCCGCCCCCGATCCCAACTGCCTGCATAATGACGATTCATGACCCACACATCCATCAGGGATCGTATCCCCGTGCCGGCGGTCAGAAAGTGATTCATCATATGCATGATGACATATAAATAATGGTACTCCGGCTCCAGCTGCCTGGCATATTCGTGACCATCCAGGGGAATTGTATGATGCCAGATTTCCATGTGGTCGGCTATGGACACTGCCTCCGGATGAATCCCTGTAAAAATTCGCCTGCCATAATCACTTTCCAGGGCCACCAGCTCCGGATGATATTCCACCTTTACCATCTCCTGGCGCATATATTCATAATGATTATCCTGTCCGAATTTTCCGTTCTCATATCCGCCCCGCCCCATGATGGCCTGGACCGCCTCCATATTTTGCTCTTCCATAAACACATCAATATCACTCATGGAACGATGATAGACCTGGGGGTAAAAGGCCTTCAGCAAAACGCCCTTTAGAAACAGGCCCCGGATTTTGTGCTTATCCAGCTCGCCATTTAATTCCCGCAGTGCCAGATCGCATAAGGTCTGCTGCTTGACGATCATAGCCCACTGTTTGCGAAATTGCTGTTTTACACTGTCCGGAGCCTTTTTCTGAGCACATACAAAGTCGGCAATGGTATTGGCAACGCCGTGCTCCAGGGCCCCTTCTAGCAAAGCAGCATAATCCACCTTCTCCAGATCTTTTATCTGATCCGTAGATCCATGCAGAATGTGCTTTATGATTAAGAGTAGCTGCTTATTCATATCAGCAGAGCTTGCCATGACAGATGTCCTTTCTCTTTTCCTACTCGTAAGACTTTTTACCCGAATAGATAGTATAGATCACATAGGGGAATGAAAGCAGCGAGGCCAGTATCGTCACGATCAAGGTGGCATAGGCCGCCCCGATGGAGCCATAACGCATGGTCATAAAAACATCCAGGACGATATTGCTAAGGCCCGCTATCAGGCTGACAAACATGGTGTAACCGGCCCTTTTTAAGGCCAAAAGAATATTGGTGCTGGTGGTTCGAAATGTGGATAAAACCATGAAGCTCACAGCCAAAATCCGCATGCAGGGTACGGCATCAAGATATTTTTCGCCCCATAACAGCTTCACGATAAAAGGGGCAAAAATAATCATGATAAGGCCGATCAATAAACTGATTCCACCCACAAAGAGGTAAATCTCCCTGGTTTTTCTCTTGATCCATTCCCGATCCTTCAGATTCTGTATAAAAATGGGAAGATAATAAATCATGACACATTGCGGAATAAAGTTTACATTTTCCGGCAGCGCCGCCCCCGTTTTATAAGAGGCCAGGATGGCTGAATTCGCCACTACAATGGCAATCACGGCCACATCCAGCCTATAAAGCAACACATTCAGCGCGCTGGTTATACCCGCCTTTAGGGAATATTTTACAATATCCAGCCTTTTTTCTTTGGGCAAATATCTTCCCGGTCCGAGCTTTATGTAGTCCTTGCAATAGATGCCGCCTATGATGCCGGCTATTATATAGGCCAAATATCTGCCGGCAATCGTGCCCGCAATGCCGCCAAGCATGGCTCCCAAGGCTCCAAAGACTAAATATAAAGCCGAATTCAGGTTCATCAGCCTGGCATATTTCACATTGTCCTTCTCGGCCCTTAAAACAATCGAGAGATAGTCATATATAAAAGCGATAAAGGGCAGGCCTGCCAGGGAAATAATATATGGTCTCGTTTCTTCGATGCCGACTTTTCCAAATACGCCGTACAGAATCAAGGCAGCGGAAAGGAACAGTTCCGATATAATTCCAAACTTGAAGGAAAATCGATAGTATTCTCCCTTATCCTCTTTTGCTATATCCTTGGAGCAAAAAAACAGAATCCCGCTGGTAATGCCCAGGCCCGAAAAGAGGAATACGATATAAAACGCGTTAAATGAACCCGTAAAAACGCCATACTCGCTTTTTGACAGTATTCTGACCAGCGCGATATTCGTAAGAAACGCGATGATTTTGTTTATGAAGGTGGAGCCAAGAATGTGAAAGAACCCATCTCTAAGCAGATATTTTATTTTTTCAGTCACGACTAACGATTTCCTTTCTAAACGAATAAATATATCCTCTGCTCAGCAACTGTTTTTTCAAGTTCTCATCGGTTCCTCGTTACATATTATATAATCTGGTTGAATGATTAACTATATTACAGGTAATCCCACGAACCTATAAATTGAAATCCACTACACATGGTCTAGTATAATCTAACACGAAAGCGGCGATCCTTCAGCCTCAAGTTTTCTATCAGATATCCTATCATAAGATAAAACTCCCATGTTTGGATGTATGACTTTGAAACAAGCAACGGAATAATACTAATACCTATGATATACCAAAAAAACTCTTGACCTTTAGTCTTATCTAGGCCCGAATACGCTTCACGGATCAAAAATATAATAAACACTACAATGCCTGTGCCAATTATAATCCCAAATTGCAGAAGCATTTCCAATACAATATTATGCGCATAGCTTCCGAACGAATTAATGGCATATGACCTATGAAAACGATTATAAATATAGACTCTATCATTAAAAACTCCGGTCCCACCCCATAAATTCTCCTTAATTCCTTTTATTGCCGCTGCAGTGTAATGCTCTCTTCCCGATGTGTTTAATATATCATTATTCACCAACAGTCTTATTATTCTATTATTCTCATCAGATACAACATCATTATAATCAAACAAAAGCAACAAAATAACCGCAACGCCAATTGTGAAGAACAATGCAATCATTATTCGATTCTTATGTCTGATAAATGAATAGATAGACGAAAGGATGGCAATGATTCCAAATGCCAGTATCGGTCCGCGTGCCCCCCCAACAAAAACGAGCACATAAGAAATCAGTAAATTAACGATGTAGAACAATCGTATATCCCCCCGAATTCTGGCATCCGACCTAAACTGTCGACCATCTAAATCTCCAGCCAAAAGGATTACTGTGCAAATCAGAGCAGGAACGAGGTTTGCATATGACAGTTCCATAGAATAATCGCCATTTAATCCTTCACCTCTATATCCAATAAGAACATAATTAATTATTCCAACAATATTCAGTATTCCTGGCATCCTATATAACTCTTTTTTAGCAAAAAAACTATATCGAGATGTGACCTGACCAAGCAACAAATAGATGCTCCCAAATACCAGAATATATTTAATATAATTAAGATATATGTCTGAATCCATTGCGGTGTTTCTAGCAGAATAAACACAGTATATAATCCACGCAAGGAACAATAATGCTCTTTGAAATGTTATTGTATGAAAAATAAGTGGCAGTGCTTGAAGAAAGAGCATAGAAACGAACAAGTAGAACAATACTGTTCCAACTGCAGGAATACCCACTATTGAGAATACTTCGTTAGTTAGTATCCGGAAGGATGTAAAACCAATCATACATCGAAATAATCTCCTAAATATTTTTTCCTTGGAGACAAAACTACTCATTTGGTTCTTTTTCCTTTTCCTTATTAAACAAAGTTACAGCCTAAATCTCTCATATAATTGCAAACTATAGGCATTATGCCAATACTCTTTTTGTCATCTTTAAGCCTAAAATTTCACCTCAAATCTCTTGCCACCTGCTCCGCCCTTGATGTCCACAGATTTGTGGTCTTTGTCTCTCTGCAATTTTCTATTTTCTTCACCAAGCAGGCAGGATTATTCATAATCTCCTGAAGGGTCCTTGATATTTCATCTCCATCAAATTGGATATTCCACCCAATGTCATTCTTTTCCACAAAGTCCCCTATGGCTGTTCCTTTCGTAGATAAAACCGGGATTTCATATGACAGATATTCATAGGCCTTGAAAGGCTTGGCCATTTCTATATAAACGCCTCTCTTAAACAGCAAGGAGCAGATGTCCGCCTGCTGATAGAAGGGCTCCAGCTCATCCGCTTTTTTGTGAACAATCTGGACCCTATCACAGATATAGGGCTGAAGCTTCAGCTTTTCTTTCTCCCACTCGGCTTCTCTGCAGCAGAGAATGAGCCTAGTGTTTTCCGTCTGCTGCACGGCTTTTACCAATTGGGCGATTTGATATTGATTGCCCAAACCGCCCACATAAAAAACAGTAAGGGGCTCTTGACTAAAGTCCCGTTGATCATATTTCTTAGATTCCACAATAAGATTATCTGCGCCCGGAGGCAGCTCAGCGGCCATGCCGCTTAACTTTGCCTCATTCAAATAGGAACACAGTTTTAAATCGGGAACATAAAAACGGCTCAAATGCTTTTTGTATTGCTGTATATCCAATCCATAGGCAAGCAGGCCCCCCCGCCTTTTCCAGGCGGGTAATTCCCTTCCATATGAGTCAAATTTCCAATAAATATCACAGTAAAAGAGCCCTATCTTAATCCCTTTTTTCCGTACATAATTGAAAAAACCGAAATCCAGGAAGGGATGGGTGGGGAGATGATTTGGATTTGTCAGCAGCGTGGGCTCCGTATGACTTTCCGTATACATGAAGTCATACCTTTCTCCCCCCTCGATCCTTCTTTTAATATCCTTTATCTGCTGCCGCCTGGCGGTGGAATGCCCTTCTATCACATAGACCTCGTAGCCGATATCCAGAAAGGCCTGTATCATTTTTCTGGGTCTGAGCATACGGGCTCCCATGCCATGCTCATCCAGTTTATAGGGCAAATAAAAAATACACTTTTTCATATTCTTTAATCCTTTATGGCCGCTTTTTTCAGCAAGGCCTCAATATGCAAAAAGCATTTGTTTAACTCATAATGCTCGTGTACATATGCTAAGCCATGTTCCTTCATAGACCTGTGCAAATCCCCGTCGTGGTAGATTTTTTTGAGGGCTTCCGCAATTCCCACGGATTGAGATCTCCCCACCACAATACTCGATTTACCAGGATCCGTGGCCTCCATGAGCCCCGGGATATCGGAAATAATCACCGGCGTTCCGCAGGCCTGGGCTTCCACAGCAGACACACCAAACGATTCCGATTCCAATGTGGACGGAATAATCGCTACATCCATATTGGCCCATTCCTCCGCCGCCTGCTGCTGGGTAATGAAGCCCAGCCAGCTTGTGATATCACTGATGCCAAGCTTTTCTGCCAGTTTGCGGTATTCCTGTTCCTGGGGGCCTTTTCCCGCAATACGCAGACGGAGGGGAATCTGATTTTCCTTTTTTAAGGCCGCCACCGCTTCAAGGATATAAGCTATTCCATATTTGTCAGATAAGCCTTTGACCGTTCCAAGCACAAAGTCCTGCTGATCCTTGGCGGTATCCGGCCGGCTTCTTTTATTCGGATTAAACAAGCTCATATCCACACCGAAGGGGGTGATTTCAAATGCTCTGTCCGTATACTTTGCCGCCTCAGCCGCCATGGCCCGGCTGGTGGAAAAAAGGGTTCCTGCTTTTTTCAGACTATACTTCAACAATGCCCTGTGGAGGGGACTCTTCTTCGGAAAATCATATATATCAGAGCCCCAAACCGAAAGCACATACCCTTTAAGACCGCTCAAGGCCAAAGCCGCTCCATAGCTGGTGGCATAATGGGCATTCACCACATCCGGCCGGATATCCTGGATCAGCCTTTTGATCCGTTTCCCCGAAAGCAGATATTTCAGCTTGCCCATGTCGCTGCCCTCTGCATCGACCCCCAGATCAATCAAATGAACCCGGGCCCCTGCAATATCCCCCGGTGTAAAGGATATGACATGAACCTCATGGCCCCGGGCATTAAACCAATTACACCACTTGACCATATGGGCACTATTAGCCGATCCAAGAAAGCAAATCTTCATGTTATTGCCGCCCCAATCAGCTTTTTACAATCTCCAGAAGCGCATGCCGGAGGCCTTGAGCTCATCCATACGGTAGAGGCTCTTCACATCAATCAGAACCTTTTCTGCATCCGTCAACCCGGATTTAAACAGTTCCTTAAGCTGCATGGGGGACATGGATCTGAATTCATTATGCCCCACCGCCACAATGACGCAGTCCGCCTTAGGAATATCATCCCAGGGAACAAGATCTACGCCATATTCATGTTTGGCCACCGCCTCATCGGCCCAGGCGTCTGTAACAACTGGTTCAATATCAAATTCCTTTAATCGCTTAATGATATCCACCACCTTGCTGTTTCGGGTGTCCGGACAGTTTTCTTTAAAGGTCAGGCCCAATATCAGCACTGTGGCTTTTTTGGGAGCCATGCCTGCCTCGATCATTTCCTTTATGGCAGCATCGGCCACAAAGGCCCCCATGCTGTCATTTACCTGCCGCCCATTTAGAATAATCTGGCTATGATAACCCAGTTTTTCCGCCGCATTGGTCAGATAATAGGGATCCACTCCGATACAATGCCCCCCCACAAGACCCGGCTTAAAGCCCAGGGCATTCCACTTTGTATTCATGCCCGCCAAGACCTCCGCCGTATCGATTTTCAGCTTATCGCAGATAATGGCAACCTCATTCATGAAGGCAATATTAATATCCCTCTGGCTGTTTTCCACCACCTTCACCGCTTCGGCGGTTTTGATATTTGAAACCAGGAAGGTGCCGGCCTTAATAACAATATCATATACCTTCTGGATCTCCCGGGCCGATTCATCATCCATACCCGAGACCACCTTGCGGATGGATGTCAGGGTATGCACCCTGTCCCCGGGATTAATTCGTTCCGGGCTGTATCCTATTTTCCAGTCCACCCCACATTTCAGTCCGGATTCCTTTTCAATAATCGGCACGCAAATATCCTCGGTGACACCGGGGTAAACCGTGGACTCAAATACCACGATGGAGCCGGGAGAAAGATTTTGCCCCACGGTGCGGGAGGCGCCCTCCACCGGTCTTAGATCCGGACTGTTGTCGTCCCGAACCGGAGTCGGCACGGCCACCACAATAAATCTGGCCTCCTTAAGCCGGGTAGGGTCCGCCGTAAATTCCACACTGGTATTTTTTATGGCCTCTCCCACTTCATTGGTGGCATCAATGCCGTTTTTGTATTCCTCGACCCGTTTTTCATTGATATCAAAACCAATCACCTTTACATGCTTGGCAAATTCCACGGCAATGGGCATGCCCACATAGCCCAGCCCCACCAGGGCCAGTTTTTCGCTGCCGGAAATCAAACCAGAATATATGTTGTTAAAAACCATCTATTTTCTCCCTTTTCCCTTTATTGTCCTGGGGTCCTTATTTCTCCAGCAGAGCCTGGCAGACCCTGTCCACATCTTCTTGCTTCATGTAGGGATGCATCGGCAAACTTAAGACTCGATTGGTAGCCTCCAGGGTGTTGGGATAAAGCGCATCTTTCAGGCCCATCCATTTGTAGGCCTCCTGCTGGTGCAGCCCCCGGGGATAATAAACCATGGAAGGAATTCCCTGCTCCTTCAAATGCTTTTGCATGGCATCCCGTTCCTCTCTGTTTTTAAGGAGGATCGTATATTGCGCCCAGCTGGAAAGAAAGCCCGCCGGCACCTTAGGCGTTACAAAATACTCCGCCAGCCTTCCGGTATACCACGCCGCCACACGATTCACATCATCTAATTCATGCTCCACAAAAGCCTTGAATTTAGGGAGCAATATGGCAGCCTGCAAGGTATCCAGCCGGCTGTTCATCCCAATCTCCCGGTTGTCATATTTATCCACGGGAGATTTCCCCTGGGCCCGAAGGCTCCTTAAGCGGGCATCTTCCTCTGCATCATCCGTAAAAATGGCCCCACCGTCTCCGTAGCAGCCCAGGGGTTTTGCCGGGAAAAAGGAGGTGGTGGACATATCCCCAAAGGAGCAGGCCCTCTTGCCCTTAATATTGCCGCCAAAGCCCTGGGCCCCATCCTCCAGCACTTTTAAGCCATATTTTTCCGCAATGGGAAGGATCTTGCCATAGTCCGCCGGCTGGCCGAACAAATCCACGGGTACGATCACCTTTGGGATAAGCTTCCCCTCCTCCAGGGTCCGGATAATGGCTTTTTCCAAAGCCTCCGGGGAGATATTGAAGGTATCAAGGTCAATATCCACCAGCACCGGGGTCGCCCCGAGAATAGAGGCGGATCCGGCAGAGGCAAAATAGGTAAAGTCCGAGGTGAAAACCGCATCCCCGGGCCCAATGCCCCAAACTATAAGCGCCAGCTGCAAGGCATCCGTTCCGTTGCCGCAGGCCACGCAATATTTGCGGCCCACATATTCTGCCAGCTTATTTTCCAATTCACTTACCGGCTTCCCTAAAATAAAGTCCGAGCTTTCAATAACGGACAAAATGCCGGCGTCGATATCCTTCTTCAGGACCTGATACTGTGCGCCTAAATCCCTGAATTTCATTTATTTGACCTCCTCCAAACCAGCTTCGCCCTGCTGATATCTGCGTCCGCATTTTTCACAGGTATACGCCTCGTTCAATAATTCTCCGCATTCGCAGGCCCAACCTCTGACCCGGGCCGGGACCCCCAGCATCAATGCATGGGCCGGAACATGGCTGGTAACCACCGCACCGGCACCGATCAGAGCCCATTTCCCGATTCGGTGGCCGCAGACGATGGTGGCATTGGCGCCGATGGAAGCCCCCTCCTCCACAATCGTTTTCTTATACCCTGCGTGACCCTTCGGATATTTCGCTCTGGGTGTCAGATCATTGGTGAAAACACAGGAGGGGCCGCAAAAAACATAATCCTCCAGCTCCACGCCCTCATAAAGGGACACATTGTTCTGGACCTTTACGCCGTTTCCGACGATCACATTATTGGAAACATTCACATTCTGACCAAAGGAGCATTTCTCCCCGATTCTGGCTCCGGATTGTATATGACAAAAATGCCATATTTTTGTCCCTGCCCCTATTACAACATCATCATCCACAATGCTTGTGGGATGCACATAATAATCTCCCATCAATCAAATCTCCCTTCAAAGTCCGTTGATGCCACATTTTCCAGGGGCAATTTCACCGGCTTTCCCGTGGCGGCGGATTGATATATGGCCAGGATCATTTCCACTGCATTCCGGCCCGCCACCGCGTCAATATAGGGCTTTCTGTCCTTTTCGATGGCATCGATCACATCGGCATAGAGGCTGGTATGGCCATTGCCGTAAACATTGCTGGTGGCTTCCTTTAAATCCTTATTGGCCTGATCCTCTTCGGTTTCGTCTGTAAAATTCCATACATCAATATTATTGGTGGAGGTGCCCCCAATTTTAACCGTGCCCTTTTCCCCGAACAGGTACAGAGTCTCCTCCAGGTTCTTGGGATAAACATTCACCGTGCCTTCAATGGTGCCCAGGGCGCCATTTTTGAACTTTACAACTGCCATGCCTATGTCTTCGCATTCCAGATAATCGTGGAATTGCTGTTTGGTGACGCCGTAAACCTCTTCCACCTCATCTCCCATCATCCAGCGAAGCAAATCGATGCCGTGAATGCACTGATTAAACAGGCAGCCACCGTCCGAAGCCCATTTGCCACGCCAGGGGGCCTGATCATAATACTCTTTTCCTCTGTTCCAGCGGACATTGATAGAGCCGTGGGAGATCCGTCCGAACCGCCCCGCCTCTAGGGCCCGGCGCATCTTTTGAATAGCAATATTAAAGCGGTTCTGATGACAAACAGAAACTTTTACGCCTTTTTCATTACTGCGGCGAATGACCTCCTCCGCATCTGCCATGGACATGGTCATGGGTTTTTCGACAATAATATTCACACCCTGGTCAATACAATAAAGGGCAATTTCCGCATGCACACCGCTGTCAGTGGCGATGGCCACCAGCTGGATTTCGGGATGCTCCTTGAGCATAAGCTTATAATCCGTATAGCGGGCTATGGATGCGTCCTTTTCCAATCCATGCTTTTCCAGCAATGACTCAATTGCCTCCGGCAGCAAATCACAGGCTGCCACAAACTCCAGTTTATTGTTCAGCACGGCCTTCACATGATTTGTTGAAATTCTTCCACAGCCGATCAATGCGTATTTCATATCATACCTCTTTCAAATACTCTCAATAAATTCTTTTGCAAGCTGCTTATAGGTAAAATGCTGCAGGACAGCTTTTCTGCCATTTTCGCCAAGCTGTCTTCGCGCATCCGGTGTCATGCTCTTTAGCTTCCCGATTGCACGAGTCACCTCTTCTGGATTGGAAGAGCTGCATTGGAATCCACAATGATATGTTTTCACCAATGTATCCGGCGCATCAAAAGCACATATGATTGGGATGCCCGCCATCATGGAGTCATACATTTTATTCAGGCACAGGCCAAAACGGTAGAGGGGCGACGGCAGCCCCGTCATATACGAGCAATCATAATGCTTTAAAAGACTGGGAACCGCCCTTTTGGGGACCGATGGAAGAAAAAACACATTTGTGATGCCTTCATCCTGGGAACGCTTCACAAGGCGGGCCTTTTCCGTGCCATCACCCACAAAAACAAAAATCAGCTCCTTATCCGATAAAAACCTTTTGGCCACATCCAGGCTCTTATCCAACGCATTGGATAAGGCATGTCCTCCAAAATATCCCACCACGAACTGATCCTGATGCTGATGGAAAAATGCCCGGTGCTCCTCCGGTATATCTTCGGGATGCTCCCACTCCTCTTCAACGATTCCATTCTGTATATTTACAAACTTTTCAGGCTGCAAACCATGCTCCACCATGTAATCCTTTGCATAGGGAAGCAGGGAAACGCATTTGTCACAATGCTTGTAGGCTGAGTTTTCCGCTATTTGCATGACAAGCACGAACGGATGCCTCTTCGACATGCCGCCAACTTCATATAGCGTAGCCGGCCACATGTCGTGAACCTCATGAACATACCTGGCCTTTGAGTGTTTCGCTATTTTTTGCGCCGCATAGGTATCCAGAGGATAAGTCGATGAGGCAATAACCACCTCCGGTTTCCATCGACTGGCTATTTTTTTAGCATTCACGTATAGTTTCCGGACAAAACGCTCCATCGTCAATGCACGATTTATTCCGTTTCCGGAATAAGAACCCGTCTTGAACCATATATATTCAATCCCATCGATTATTTCCTTTTGAAAGTCTCTGCCTATCGCCGGATTCTTTTTTCTAAGATGTGAATAATCTCCGGCCATAATGGTAACCCGGTGCCCCATTTTGACCCATTCCCGGCTGAGATAATAGGGGCGAAACTCCATCCCCATATCCGGAGAACCTGCATAATGGTTTAAATACAAGATATTCATTTGTATTCCTTCCCAAGCACTGCCAATATGGTTCTGAACATGGTAATAGCTTCCCCAATCAGGCTGAATTTTCGGAGGCTTTTTAAATTATGTCTCATTTTACCGGGCAGGATCTGTTCCACATAGGTTTTGTCAATATCGGCGGCGGCATCCAAAAGTGCAGCCTCATCCTTGTACCGGATACTGGCCTCTGAAGTGATGCCTGCCGGCAGCAGCAATGTGGCATACATTTCCTTCGTGTACTTTTCCACATATTTTACCGCCTCCGGCCTGGTGCCCACAAAGCTCATGTCTCCTGCCAGCACATCAAACAGCTGGGGCAGCTCGTCGAGACGCAGATCCCGAAGCCTGGCCCCCACTTTGGTGATCCTGGCATCCCTGTCCACCGTAACGGCAGAGCCGATTTTGTCGGCATGGTTTACCATGGTGCGGAACTTATGGATCCGGAATTTCCTGCCGTAAGCTGTCACCCGCTCCTGGCGGTAAAACACCGGCCCCGGGGAATCCGCCTTGATCATAATGGCAATAATCAGCATGGGGAGGGCCAGAATAATCAGCAAAACAGCCGCCATCAGCACATCAAAGCCCCTTTTAAGCTTCAATTGGGCCTGTTTCCTGGCAAGAATATTATAATATGGCCGGACCTCTTCCCATTGCATGAATGGGGGCAGGTCTTCCCACTTTCGAAGTCTCATTCCTGCAGCGCCCTTCCTCAAATATATCGGCCCACCACATCCCTATAGTTGGCAATGATATATTCCACATCTTCATCACTGAGCTTGGTATGAAGCGGCAGCGTAATCAGATTCACATAATACTCATAGGCGTGGGGGAAATCCTTAATATCCCAGCCCAATTCCTTATAGGCCGTCATCATGGGAAGGGGCTTATAGTGTACATTGGTGCTGATGCCCCGTTCTGCCAGCCTTAGGATGATTTCCCGCCGAATTCCGTCCGTGGCCCCCGGTATCCTGGTAAGATACAGGTGGCCGGAGGAATGGCTGTCCTTCGTATAATGGTGCAGATGCTTTATGCCCAGCTCGTCACACGCGGCATCATACCTGCCGATGATTCCTTTTCTTCTTTCCAAAAGCCCCGGATAGCGGTCCAGCTGGCGCAGACCCAGCGCCGCCATGATATCCGTCATATTGCATTTGTACCAGGGACCCTCGATGTCATACTCCCATCCCCCCAGCTGTTCCTTGGCCAAGGCATCCTTGCTTTGCCCGTGAAGACTGTATAACTGAAACTGATGGTAAATTTCTTCGTTACCAATCCCCGGGATCTCTTTCCAGGTAGATGCCCCGCCCTCCGCCGTCGTAAAGTTCTTGAC
>Ga0256404_1009957_pt1 | contig 13364 bp, 14 predicted proteins | sample RumenRJG_01DNA_FD_185990 | JGI IMG/M metagenome (GOLD analysis project Ga0256404, IMG submission 185990) | Bovine rumen microbial communities from Lethbridge, Alberta, Canada - RJG_01 | ecosystem: Host-associated > Mammals > Digestive system > Stomach > Rumen | place: Canada: Alberta | collected...
TGGGAGAGTACCTGATTGCTACCACCTCTGTCAGCGAGTTCATCTCCGCCATGGAGCGTCTGCACATGCCCCAGACCATTACGATCCCCATGTCGGTGATGTTCCGGCTCTTTCCCACCATCCGCGCGGAATGGAAATCGATCCGCCGTGCCATGCGGATGCGGGGGATTCATCTGGGCGGAGCAAAAGCGTCACAGGTACTGGAATACCAGCTGGTGCCGATGATGACCTCCACGGTGCGCATCGGCGAGGAGCTCTCCGCCTCCGCACTTACCAGGGGGCTGGGCGGACCAACACGCCGGACAAACATCTGCCGGATCGGGTTTCGGGCACAGGATGCGGTCCTGCTGGCGGGGTGCGTGTTTGTGGTTGGAGTCTGGATTCTGGAACTCTGCGGGGTGAGACTGTGGTAGAACTGAAAAATGTGAGCTTCCGCTACGGCATGGAAGAGAGCGGCAATCTGCACGAGGCAAGTCTTGACCATGTTGATCTGACGGTGCAGGATGGGGAATTCGTCCTGCTCACCGGACCCTCGGGCTGCGGCAAGACGACAATCCTGCGTCTGATCAACGGCCTGATCCCGCACTTCTACCCCGGCGTGACGGAGGGCAGCGTGACCGTCAACGGCCGATCCGTACAGGAACGGGAGCTTTATGAGACTGCCCTGCAGGTGGGGAGCGTGTTTCAGAACCCGCGCAGCCAGTTTTACAATGTGGATACCACCGGCGAGCTGGCCTTCGGCTGTGAAAACCGCGGCCTGCCGGAGAAAGAGATCTATGCACGCATCGACGATACGGTAAGGCGTTTTGGGATTGAAAAGCTCATGGACCGGAATATCTTCCGCCTGTCCGACGGGGAAAAGCAGAAAATCGCCTGTGCCTCGGTGGATGTGGCCGGATCAGAGATCATCCTTCTGGACGAGCCCTCTGCCAATCTGGACCACACGGCGACGCTGGCTCTGCGGGAGATGATCCGCCTCTGGCGGGCCCGGGGCAAGACGATTATCGCGGCTGAGCACCGGATCGCCTACCTCTGGGACCTGATCGACCGGGCTGTGATTCTGCGGGATGGGAAGATCTTGAAGGAGCTTTCTGGAGAAGAAAAGAACGCCCTGACGGATGAAGAGCTCTCCGTCATGGGGCTTCGCTCCGTTACACCGGAAGCACCGGACGAGATCGACCTTCCTGCCCTGAAAGAGAGCGACAGGACCATGGTTCTGCGGGACTTTGTCCTTTCTTATCCCGGTGCGAAGCAGCCGGTCCTGAATCTTCCGGAGCTGAGGCTTGCTGTCGGAGAAATCACGGCGATCACCGGGGCAAACGGAGCCGGAAAAACCAGTTTTCTTAATTGCCTGTGCGGACTGGAGAAACGCTGCAGGGGCACACTGGAATATGAGGGAAAACGCTATGACCGAAAAGCAAGGCAAAAGCTCTGCTTCATGGTCATGCAGGACACCGGCAACCAGCTCTTTACGGAAAGCGTACTCGACGAGGTGCTGATCTCCCTGCCAAAAGATATGGCGGGCGGGAAGGAACGTGCCGCAGAACTCCTGAAAAGGCTGGACCTGGACGGCTTCCCGGACCGGCATCCCCAGAGCCTTTCCGGCGGGCAGAAGCAGCGCCTGGCCATCGCCTGTGCATTGGCTTCAGGGCGAAAGCTCCTGCTGTTGGATGAACCCACCAGCGGGCTGGACTTTGCCCATATGATGGAAACGGCGGAGCTGTTAAAGCAACTGCGAGACATGGGGACGACGATCCTTGTGGTGACCCACGACAGCGAACTGATCCGTGCCTGCTGCGGCAGGAAGCTTTCCTTTGACGCGCGTTGAAAACCGAACAGGAACCAAGAAGCGCTGTGGAGATTCAAAGGTTTCCGCAGCGCTTTTTACTTGACGAATTAGGATGTACTAACTATAATAAGCCGTATATATTCCAAATGAAGGGGGTAAGCGCATGACAAGAAAAGAACAGATCAAGAATGCCTATCATCTGACCGGAGGACATGCCGGCTTCTATGACGGGATGATGACCTATTCCACCGTTCCGGGGAAAGCGATCTGCCGGATCGTCTGGAACATGGATGCAGAGAAGAATTATCGGTACCTGGAGCGCGCGCTCTCCGGTGTGCCGGAGAATTTCACGGGAAAGCTTCTGGAAGTGCCCGTCGGCACCGGCGTGCTGACCATGCCGATCTATCGGGATCTTCCGGGTGCGGAGATCACCTGCCTTGACTATTCGCCCGATATGATGTCTGCGGCACGGGCGCGGGCGGAGCATGCGAGGATTCAGAACGTGCGCTTCATGCAGGGGGATGTCGGCGCGCTTCCGTTTGAGGACGAAAGCTTTGACATCGTGCTTTCCCTGAACGGATTCCACGCCTTCCCGGACAAGGAAGCTGCGTACAGAGAGACCTTCCGCGTTCTGAAATCCGGCGGAACCTTCTGCGGCTGCTTTTATGTTCAGGGCGGCTGCAAAAGGACAGACTGGTTTATCAAGCACCTCTACCAGCCGAAAGGATTCTTCACCCCGCCTTATGAAACGGAAGTAAGCCTGCGGCAGCGGCTGTCCGGGATGTATGCAGAGGTGAATGTGACCGGCGTGGAGGGAATCGGCTGTTTCCGGTGCAGGAAATGAATGCCTCCCATGCCAAAGAAAAATGGAAGTAAGAAAATATAGTGTTTAAAGGAAGTAAAGATGAAAGATTACGAAGCATTATCCAAAAAGCATTTTGACGGGCAGGCTGCCGAATATGACCAGAGGGACACCTATTATTATTCACGGAACGGGAAAATCAGCAGCCGAGATATTGCCGGGCAGATAAAGAATCTGACCTACGAATCACTTCTGGATGTCGGCTGCGGGACAGGATTCCTGATAGAACTGTTGATAAAGCAAAGACCTGCGCGGTATTACGGAGCGGATCTGTCCGACGAGATGATCCGTGTGGCGAAAGAAAAGCAGATCGACGGTGCGGAGTTCGTTGTAAGCTCAGCGGATAAACTGCCGTATCCGGATGAGACGTTCGATATTGTCACCTGCTCTCAGAGTTTCCACCACTATCCTTATCCCGAAAAGGCGATGCTGGAAGCGAAGCGTGTGCTGAAGAGCGGCGGGCTGTATATTCTGTCGGATACCGGTATTGGAGGCGTCGGCGGATGGATTGACAATCATATTCTCTTTAAGCTGATGAAGAGCGGCGATTGCCATACCACGAACCGCAAAGGGATCGAGAAAATGATGGAAGCAGCCGGCTTTACGGTGACCGATTCCCGACAGGTCAAGGGCATGATTTATACCGTTACCGGAAAGAAGAACTGACATATTGGATGGGAAAAAGGAGAATTATATGGCAAGAAAAGATTCGAACAATCAGAAAAGGTCCATGAGCGCGATATTTCGCGGGCGGGCCATCTTCAAGCCCCTGAACACCGGACGGATCGACGAGCGTGTTGCCTGTGTGCGCGAGTGGGTGGCCAATATCTTTTTCTATAGCATAATTCAGGCAGGAGTCCATGAGTTTGAGGAGTGAACCATGAATGCCAAAGAAAAATCGAGAGCATATTTCAACGCCCATCGAAAGTCCCGGCTCGCCCGGGGCGGCTACTGGCGGGCGGACTATCGCAGCGTCATGAAGGAGATAGAGCGGTTTCAACCGGCGAACCTGATCGATATCGGCTGCGGCCCGGGAGGCTTTCTCTGCGCGGTCCAGAAACGTTTCCCGGATATTCAGCTCAACGCGCTGGATCTGTCCGAGGAGATGGTTCGGGAAACGCAAGAGCGCCTAGGTCCTTCGGCTGTTGCAATTGTGGGGGATTCGGAGCATATGCCGCTGGAGAGCGAACGGTATGAGATCGTGACGTGCAACATGAGCATTCACCACTATCCCCACGCACAGGATGCCGTCAACGAGATGTACCGCATTTTGAAACCAGGCGGAACGCTGCTGCTCAATGATATGGACTGCGCATCCCCCATCCGTGCCCTGGCAAACTGGGCCTTTCCCCGCCTGCCGGGCGGAGATGTGAGGATGTATACCCGCAGGGAAATCTCACAGATGATTCAGGAGGCGGGTTTTAAACGCTGGTACTATCGAAAGATTTCGCCCTTTTCCTTCCTGTGCACAGCACGGAAGGTGTGAGCGACAGCAAGGGACACACGCCGTTGGATGTTCAATAAGAGAAAGCATGGGGAGATAGAGATGCCGATTGTGAATCATATTCCGGTGAATGAGCTTCCTTATAATAAGCCGGTCAAAACATGGCTCAGGGACAGATACGGGAAAGAAGCGGATTGGATCTGGGATAAGACCGTTCAGAACTATAACGGCTATCTTCCGGATCTCCCGAACTACGGAGGAAAGAAAAACGGGCACGCCAGGGCAATCTACGGCGGGCTTCTGATCTTTGCGCTTTACCCGGCTTTGCCCGATCAGCCGCCGATTGCAGAGCTGCAGGACTTCGCAAACAAGATGTTCATGGCTCCTTTCACAAAGCTGGGGAAGATATTCAATCTGAACCGGTCCTTTGATATGTGGCTGATTGATAAGGTCTTCCGAAAATCGGGAAATCAGGATCGGAGAGATATCAGGAAATATCCGGCCGGTTTCGTCAATGTTGACGAGCCTTATGACAGAAAGCATCACGCGGCCCGTTATCATTTTACTCAGTGCCCGAATGCGGAATTTGCCAAAAGCCATGATCTTCTTCATGTGCTGCCGCTTATGTGTAACGCTGACTTCTTCGGAATCGGAGAGATCCATGGTCAGCTGATCCGGTGCGGCACCTGCGGCAACAGTGAAAAATGCGATTATCTGATAGTTGGCAGCGACAATAAGACAGCGGCAGAATATGAGACCGTTACAGATGAACAGGGTTTTCTGGTAAGTAGAAGAAAACAATTTCCGATCAGGGGGAGGGAGTAAGCGTGCAATTTATTGAAATGGGAAATCCGTCGGGAAAGACCCTGATGCTGCTGCCGGGCACGGCCTGCGACTACCAGACGAACTTTGGCACGGTGCTGGTCCGATTGGGCGAGAAATACCATCTGGTCTGCGTCAACTACGACGGCTTTGACGGCAGCGGAGCGATCTTCCCGGATATGATCACGGTCACAGAGAAGATAGAAAAGTACATCAAAGAAAAACACGGCGGCCGGCTTGACGGGGCAATCGGTTCCTCTCTGGGCAGCAGCTTTGTGGGCCAGCTGATCCAGCGGGAGAACATCCATCTCGGCCACGGGATCTTTGGAAGCCCGGATCTGGACCAGAGCGGGAAAGTCAGCGCCTGGCTGCAGTCCAAGCTGGTGGTCCCGCTCCTGACCGGCTTTACCAAAAACGAAAAAAAGATGGCAAAGACCAGAGAAAAGCTTAAACGCTTTTTTGAAATGAACGACGAAACGGCGGACCGCTTTATGGACTGCTTTGCCAAATTCAGCCCGGAGTCCATCAAAAACGAGTATTACACGGACCTGCTCACCTGGCTCAGGGACGATATTCATGTGGAGGGCACGAAGGTCCATTTCATCTATGCCAACAAGATGGGCGAAAAGTATCTCAAGCGCTACAAAAAGTATTTCCGGGATCCGGAGATCAGGGAATTCGATATGCAGCATGAGCAGTGGCTCTTCGGTGGGGAACAGTATACCGCGCCTGTATTGAAGGCGATCGACGAGTTTATGGAACTTAACGGAGATGGGCACACTGCATGAAAAATTATGAATATGGGGAAGAAAACCCGGAGTGCATTCTGCTGATCCACCCGTCGCTGGTGACATGGGACTACTTTGAAAATGTCATTCCGCTTCTGGAAGAACATTATCACCTGCTGATACCGGCAATCCCGGGGTATGACCTGAAGGACGACTCCCAATTCAGCACTGTTGAGAAAGTCGCTTCTCAACTGGCGGATGAGCTTCTGCAAAAGGGCATTCGGGAAGTGAAAGCCATCTACGGCTGCTCCATGGGCGGCAGCATTGTGCTTCGGATGGCGGCCGACGGGAAGCTGAAAGCGCAGCACTATGTCATGGATGGGGGAATTACGCCCTATCAGCTGCCATGGATTCTGACTCGGCTGATTGCGCTGCGCGATTTCGGCATGATGGCGCTGGAGCTGCTTGCACTCTGATATGAGACTGTCACAGATGAACAGGGGTTTCTGATAAACCGAAGAAAATCATTTTCGATCACGAGGAGGACAACATGGTTTTAACGGTATTTCTGGCAATTGTTTTTTGCGCGGCGATGGCATTGATGCTGATCTCAGCCGTGGCGTTTATTCAGGACAATAAGTTTTTCTCTTCTGCTCCAAAGGAAGCGAGAGAAGTGCTGATCCAGAGAGATCATGAGCTCTTCTACGGGGCAAGGGCAATCGGATGGACCCTTTTTATCATCAGCATTCTGATGATTCTCGGAGTGGGCGTGATCGCCGTCTGGGACGGCTTCAGAAGCGGATTCACGTTCAGGCAGTTCTTTTTGAGATTTGTGCTGATCCTTACCATTTACAAGATTTGCGACATGACGCTCATTGACAACTTCCTGCTTCTGAAATTCCATTTCTTTCAGTACTATTACCCCGAGGCAGAACATGTGATGGAGGGAAGAAAATACGGCTTCAACATCAAAAGTCAGCTGCTGAAGCTGCTGGTCATTTTCCCGGCGGTGTCTGCACTGGCAGCCTGGATCTGCACCCTGTTCTGAAAAAAGAAATGGATCGGCATTAAGGCTAAATTAAGGTTTCGGGGGTATACTATACGCAAATCTTCGAAGAAGAAGGGAAACAGAATGAAAAAGCAATTCATGGCACGACTTCTGAGTGCACTGATGTGCACGACGCTGCTTGTCTGCGGCAGCGGCGCTGCAAGTGCGGATGCAGCAGGCGATCTCTTGGAGGAAACCGAAGCGGTGACAAATCTGCCGAAAGTCGATCAGACGGCCTGGCAGTATAACGCCGACGATGACGTATACTATCAGATCGGCATCTCCTACTGTGAAACTCCTGCGGACACGGCGTATGAAACCCTCGCGATCTTTGTCCCGGGAGCATACATGGACGCGACGGACAACGGTGACGGGACTTACACCTGTGAAATGAATCCGAATGCCGCGGTCGGAGCCTATACGGCCGAAACAGCGCCCATCGTCATGCCGATCAACACGCCCGGATACTCCGCCATGGCGGCGCTGACCTCCTACTCGAGCTTTACGGCTTATACGGATGAAGGCTTCGTCTATGTCCATGCGGGATGCCGCGGCAGAGACGCGGGAGCACCCGCCGGCGTGACGGACCTGAAGGCCGCGGTGCGGTATCTTCGCTATACGGATGACGTCATTCCCGGGAATGCGGAGCGTATCTTCACCTTCGGCATGAGCGGAGGGGGAGCCCAGTCTGCTCTGATGGGCTCAACCGGAGACAGCGCCCTGTATGATGCTTATCTGGAGGAGATCGGAGCGGTCACCGGGGTAAGCGACGCGGTTCTGGGCTCCATGTGCTGGTGCCCGATCACCAATCTGGACACGGCGGATGAAGCCTATGAATGGATGATGGGTGTGACCAGAAGCGGCCTGTCCGATGAAGAGCAGCAGATTTCGGATCAGCTGGCGGAAGCTTTTGCGGCGTACATCAACAGCGCAGGCATCAAGGACCCGGACGGTGCTGTACTCACGCTGAGCGAGTCGGAAGACGGGATCTATCAGGCAGGGAGCTACTATGAATACATGAAGACGGTCATAGAGGAGTCCCTGAACCACTTCCTGGAAGATACGGAATTTCCGTATGACGCATCCTCGGCGTCGGGCGGCGGAAGAGGCGGCTTCGGCGGCGGTATGCCGGGCGGTTTCGGAGGACAGTCTCCCTTTGGCGGGGGACAGCGGCCCGAGAGAGGGGAAGGCGCCCCGGACTTCGGCGCGGGACAGAAGCCGGACGGTGGAATGATGCCGGAAGATGTTTCCTTTGAGGACATCGACGATATCACGCGCAATGAGACTACAAGCGGCGTTTCCCTCTCAGGTACCTATGAGACAGCACAGGATTACATCGATGCCCTGAATGCCGAGCGGGAATGGGTTCACTATGATGCGGCGACCAACACGGCGACCATCACCAGCATTGAGGATTTTGTCCTGGCGTGCAAAAGCGCCTCAAAGAATCTGGGGGCCTTTGACCAGCTTGACGGCGGACAGGGAGAGAACACGCTTTTCGGCTATGGTGACGGAAACGGCGCACACTTCGACGCAACGCTCGCGGGTATTCTCAACGAGCTCGGAAGCAATTATGCGGCGGACTATGCAGAAGATCTCACAAAGCAGGACAGCGAGGGAAACACGGTCGATTACAGAGTCAGAATGTACACGCCGCTCTACTATCTGCTGGAATCCTCGGAAGGATATCAGGAGAGTACGGTGGCAAAGTACTGGAGAATCCGAACCGGCATCGCCCAGGGCGACTGCGCGCTCTCCACGGAGATGAATCTTGCACTGGCCCTGGAGAATGACGAACGGGTGGAGTCCGTCGACTTCGAGACGATCTGGGGCGCCGGACATACCCAGGCGGAGCGCAGCGGCAATTCGACAGACAACTTCATCGCCTGGGTGAACGCCTGCCTGGCGGAATGAGGGTGCCACAGACAATAGACTAACATAAATCAACGTACAGACCTGTGATCTCTTCTGGTTACAGGTCTGTACGTTATTCTTTTTATCTATTCGTACTATTCGTATTCTGTTGTTTTATTATAAGACGGTAAGTTCTGCGGAGCTTCATAAGTACCAGAGCAGGCAGGCTCCGTTCAAAAGAGTATTCTGCGCAGGTTTTCCGGCATGGAGTTGAACATCATCTGCACTACAGTTTCTGCTGAGGTAATGTTATCGTTCAGGACCCATTCCTGCGTCATACCGACAGAGCCCATGCAGTAAAACCGAATACTGTAAGCAAGCTGAGTATCGAGGAGATCGGTGCCTAGCTTTTCTTTTACAAGTTCCGTATAGCGCCGGACAAAGTACTCCAGCATATAGCGCCATAAGGCGTTCTGAGAGGAGTCTTCATATGCCCGCCTGTAAAAAAGAATCTCCTGCTTCATTTTGTTCATCCCCGCGGCAGCAGAGGCAACAGAAGTGAGGTCAGTTCCGTAGGCGTCTGTCCAGAACATCCAGGCCACGAGGTCATATTTGTCCTTGAAATGATAGTAAAACGTCGGTCGTTCTATGTCCGCCGCTTTGCAGATTTCCGTAACGCGGATTTTATCAATGGGTTTATGTTTCATGATTTCCCGCATTTTGTCAGCAATCCACATCTTCGTGATCTCAGCCATGCAAACCCCCATACTGATTCTTACATAATTTAAAAATCGTAAAAATTATTTTCATAATTGTACTTCTGTATGTGGAAAGAATCAAGGCGTTTCTGTAAAATATGGTCATAAAACGAGAACCGAGGAAGGCCGGATGGGCCCCCTCGACTTTGAAAGGATGACAGGATATGCATTTTACAGGAACCGTGTACAGAAACCCCTACTGGCCAACCTGGCCGCTTCTGGAGATTACACAGGGCTGCACCCATAACAAGTGCAAATTTTGCACGATGTACAAGGAAGTGCCCTTCCGGATGTCTCCCATGGAATGGATCGAAGAAGACCTGCAGGAACTTGCCCGGTGCGATCCGGATGCCCGGACGATCCAGCTTCTCAGTGCCAATCCACTTGCGCCGACCTATAATAAGCTGGCGCCGATCTTCGAGATGATCCACAAGTATCTGCCGAAGATGGAGTACATTTATCTGGCAGGCAGAGTCACCGATCTGAAAAACAAGACGGTGGAAGAGCTCGTGAAACTGAAGGAGCTTGGTATGCGGGAGATCTCCCTCGGCGTGGAGAGCGGCGACGACTGGACATTGGACCGAATCCACAAAGGCTATCACGCGGAAGACATTCTGGAACAGTGCCACAAGCTGGAAGAAGCGGGCATTGATTACTGGATGACCTTCCTCAACGGAGTCGCAGGCAAATCCCACAGCCGTGAGCACGCCATTCACTCCGCGGAGATCTTCAGTCAGTGCAAGCCGATGCTGGTGGGAACCGGCGGACTGACGCTGTTCCCCGGTACACCTTTGCTGGAGGAGGCAGAACGCGGTGAATTCGATCCGCTTTCTGAGAAAGAGATGCTGGAGGAGCTGAAGCTTTTTGTCGAGAACCTGACCTGCGATTGCTCCTTCATTACGCATCACACGGTCGCAGCGAATCTGACCGGGCCGAACTTCCTGAGCCGGAAAGAAAAAATTATTGCCGCGCTTGAGAATGCGATCCGGCACGGCGATCTGGACATGATGGCCTCACTCCGCCGGAACAAGAGGACGCTGTAAATAGAGACAGCCGTTTGCATTTCACAGCAGGAATCACCCGTCCACCGTATGAGCCGGCGGATGGGTGATTTCCTCTGTTGAAGAGATGCCCGGTTTCTGGTATACTTCCTTTCGTATAATAACTCGTACAAAGTATGGAGAAGGAAGGGATACACGATGCAGTACAATTTTGACGAAATCATTGACCGCAGAAACACCAACGCCCTCAACACCGACGGTTTCCGTGGCTATATCTTCCACGCGGGCCCTGAAAAGGTCTTCCCCTTCAAGGATGAAGAATTCGTCCGTATGTGGGTGGCGGACATGGAGTTTGCCTGCTGCCCGGCCATCTGCGACGCCATCAAAGAGCGCGTGGACAAGCGCATCTTCGGCTATACCATGATGTTCGACGACGCCTATTACAAGGCCTTCAACGGCTGGTGCGAAAGGCGCTACGGCTGGGGCTTCAAACAGGAGGAGCTCTGTTTCTCTCCCGGCATCATTCCGGCCCTTTATCAGCTGGTGGAGAATCTGATCGGCGAGGGAGAGACCTTCGTCATCACCACGCCCTCTTACGGCTACTTCCTGCACGCGGCGGAGTACAACAATGTGCCGATGCTCTGCTCCGATCTCATCAACACCGAAGACGGCTGGATCATCGACTTTGATGACCTGGAAAAGAAGTGTGCCGATCCGCGCGTCAAAATGCTGCTCTGGTGCAACCCCCACAACCCCACCGGCCGGATCTGGACGGAGGAGGAGCTGAAGCGTGTGGCGGAGATCGTGGAGAAGCACGACCTCTGGCTCATCTCCGACGAGATCCACTGCGACCTGATCCGCCAGGGGCTCTGCCACATCCCGATGGGAAAAATCATGCCGGATTACAAAAAGCTCATCACCTGCATGTCTGCGAGCAAGACCTTCAACATGGCGGGACTGATGTTCTCGGACATCATCATCCGCGACGAGGCCGAGCGTGAGCACTTCAACGGACGCGACAAGATCGCCGGCATGCTGAACCCCCTGTCCATTGTCGCGCATCAGGCGGCCTATGAGAAGGGGGAAGAGTGGCTCGACCAGCTCAAGGTTTATCTTGACGGAAACTTCAGGTATGTGGCGGACTTCCTTGCCAAACGCTTGCCGGATGCCGGGTTCCGCATCCCCGAGGCGACCTATCTCGCCTGGGTGGACCTGTCGAAATGCCTGCCCGATGTGGCCGATCTGCCCGGCTTCTTTGCCAATGAGGCGGGCGTGCTGCTCGAGGGCGGGAACAGCCTCTTTGTCGGCAACGCAGAGGGCTTTGTCCGTCTCAACCTTGCCATGCCGCGCAGTATCCTTGAAACCGGCATGGAGCGGATCGCCGATTCCATCGAGCGCCACCGCAAGGGCCTCTGCTGATTCGTATAATCTCATAAGCGAAGAAAAAAGGAGCTGCTGCAAAAGCTATTTTGCGGCAGCTCCTTGATCATGCGATAACAGCATTACCGGCTGGCGTAGACTTTATCCTGCAGCAAGATCAGCTAGAATGAAGTTTACCTTGTTCTCATAGCTGTCAACATGAAGACTTGTTTCCGTAACATCAATATTCTGACCGATCTGCTCCAGAACAGGAAAATCATAGTAGGTTCCATTTCCACAGATATGCAGGAGGTAATACTTTTCTGGATGAAAGAGGAAAAGGTGATTATCAATGGCTCCACTTGTCTGCAGCATTTGCACTTCGACCATCTGATATTCTCCCAGTGCACCTTCTTTTACAGGGTTGGCCTCCACACCTTCCGGGGAGAAAGCTCCCAGGATCACTTCCTGTCCGTGAAGCTTATAGCCTCCGAAAAGATCTACCCGGATAATATCCATATTATCTCCGGCAATATCTCTGTCCCTGTTTCTGTAAATATACCCTGTAAACCAGTTTTTCGCAGTCTCAGGGTCCATCCCCGCACTATTCAGAAGTTCCTGCGGTTCTCGATCCGGTATCTGGACTGCCGGCAGTTCCTGATCTATATCGATCTCCATATTCTCTTGATCGACTTGTTTCATTTCCCAGGGAAGGCCGAAAACCTGTGCAGTTACAAGCATGTCATAAAAGCTGGTTTTCTGCCAGTTCTCGCTTTCTCCGGGCAGACCAGAGACTTTCATGACCGGGAAATAGCCGCCTTCCGGAACATCGAAGCTCAGCGCCAGTTTTGTTTTATCGAAATCGACGTGCAATAATTGTGGCGTAGCTTCCGGATCTGCTTGGTAAAGAACATGATAGTCTGTCGTTCCTTCTGCCGGTATTCTTGTATGCATGGCAGCGCGATAGATCGCGTATGCTGCTGCGCCTAATCCGAGGATCAAAGCCGCTGCCAGAGCGAATGTGATAATACGCTTTTTCATTGGATGTCTTACTGCATATCCTGTTCTGTATCCAAGCAGCTCGCGTGCGCTTTCCAGATGATTATCATCGACATCATTCATAGCAAAAATAGCTTTTTCACTATTCAGCATAATCCTTCCTCCTGTAGTTGTTTCAAGAGCTTTTTCCTTGTGCGGTAGAGCATGGTCTTCACTTTGCTCTCTGTAAAACCGCTCCTTTCCGCAATTTCGGCAATCGAAGCCATATACCAGTATCGGCTGAGAAAAACATCCCGCTCATCCTTTTCCAGACTATCTACCAAATGGCGAATCGCCCGGTTAAGTTCGCGGATTTCCAGCTCCGTTTCTGTATCCATGCCGGAATCCAGAGTTTCTGCCAGCTCATCCAAAATCAGCGGCATTTCCCCTCCGCCGCGTCGAAGACTGTTGTTCTCGCGCAGGCGAGTAAGCGACAGCCAACGGGTCATCTTGCCCAGATAAGGCGCAAGCCGGGATGGCCGATGTGTTGGCATGGAGTTCCAAGCCTTGAGCCAAGTGTCATTGACACATTCTTCCGCATCTTCGGTGTTTGCCAGGATATTGTAGGAGACCGTTCGGCAATAGCTGCCGAATTTATATTCTGTTTCTTCGATTGCTTTCTCAGAGCGTGTCCAGTAGAGATCGACAATCTGATTGTCAT
>Ga0256404_1009958_pt1 | contig 13363 bp, 14 predicted proteins | sample RumenRJG_01DNA_FD_185990 | JGI IMG/M metagenome (GOLD analysis project Ga0256404, IMG submission 185990) | Bovine rumen microbial communities from Lethbridge, Alberta, Canada - RJG_01 | ecosystem: Host-associated > Mammals > Digestive system > Stomach > Rumen | place: Canada: Alberta | collected...
GAATCCGACCTCACCGCGGCCCTGGACATTCCCAGTGGTATCACCAAATCATACAAACACATCATGATCTGCGGAATGGGCGCATCCGCCATCGGCGGAGCTCTCTTCGTCGATTCGATGTACTACACCTCCAAGGTCAGCGTCGAGGTCGTCAAGACCATGAACCTTCCCGCCTGGGTGGACGGAGACACGCTTTTCGTGGCATGCAGCTACTCCGGCAACACCTACGAGACCGTCCAGATGTACAAAGAGGCCATCGCCAAAGGAATCGACGTTATCGCCGTCACCCACGGAGGACAGCTCGAAGAGCTCTCCAAACAGAACGGCAACCTCATGATGAAGATTGGAGGCGAGCTCATCCAGCCCCGTTCCGCCATCGGATGGTTCATCGGTCTCCTGGGAGGAATCATTCAGGACGCCGGCGGACCACAGGTCAGGGAGCAGCTCAGGAAGCTCCTGCCCCGCATCCGCGAGTACAACTACGAGTTCACCGCCGACGACAGCTACGCCAAGACCATCGCCCTCCGCATCAAGGGCAGGATCCCCGTCATCTACGGTGCCCCCAACCTCTCCGCCATGGCGCTGAGGATGAAGACCCAGCTTAACGAGAATTCCAAAGTCATTGCCTTCTCCGGAGTCCTCCCCGAGTTCAACCACAACGAGATCGTCGGATGGTACGATGACGACCACAAGTACCAGTTCCACCCCGTCCTCATCGTCGACGATGACTACGAGGAGATCGCCAAGATCATCAAGGCGACCAAGGGACTTCTCAGCAGCCGCGATGTCGGACTCGATGTCTTCAAGGTCAAGGGCGATTCCGTCCTCGAGAAGAACATCTACGCGGTCATGTTCGGAGACTACGTCTCCCTCTATCTCGCCGCCCTGCGCGAGGTGGATCCCTGCAACGTCGACCCCATTGTCGATATCAAAGCACGCATCAGAGCGGTTTTGCCGGAATGAATTTGCTACCTCCATTTTTGGAGACTCGTTCGTTTTGTTACTATATTAACAATTGTTAAATCAATGTGTGTGATAAGCGAAGTTGGTGTTCATCGAGTTATTGTTTGCAATTCATTGCAAAATTTGCAAAGCATTCATTTAAATCGTATCAATTCTAAATAGTGATTGTGTAGGCTGGTTCGTTCATAAGTAGGGTTTTGGATAGGTATTCTCCTACTGATTATGATTTGATCGGTATCAACTACGTTCTTGATTTGATACATGCCGAGCTCAATGATGCTCCCTACGCACCTTTCAAAGTAGAGTTAGCCGGTTCTGCTGAAAAGGATACCTTTAATGAGGGAATCAGTGACATAGATCTTCGGGCAGTTACCGATAATGGAACCCTTTTAGGATTACCTCCCAGAGTAGCCAAGAAGTTGATTCTTAAACAGATTGCTTCTATTGATGAAAAAACCAAACCCAGATTAGGCCATCAAACGGTCACCATATCCAAGAAAGGTCATGATTACCAAATTATCCCCGTAGTAAAAAGCAAAGGCACCACATATGTTCCGTCCGAGGATGGCAGGTATTGGAAAGCGGTAGATCTCCATGCATTTGACAGGGAACTCCACAAACTAAACAAAAGGACCGGAGGTAGGTTTTGCGAAGCTGTACGGTTTGTGAAGATATTATCGAACCAGTATATGCCGAAACAATTCAGACTATCTGGATATCATATCGAAACTATGGCTTTGGAGATATTGCGGAACTGTCCTTCGTCAATGGATAGGACGAAAATGGTGGATACGATACTCAATTCCATTCCATCAAGAGTAAGGTACTACTCCCCAGATATAACCGGAGAAACTAAGGCCGTGGACCACGACCTCGGTAGCAGCTATAATAATAACCGGAAGTATATCTCGAAGCACTACCGGAACCTGAGGGACATATTCAGGCAATGCAGACAGACCGGGGATATGGATCCCCTGGATGAATCTGGGCGGTGACCCATGACAGACTTCGAGAAGGAATTGAAGGCCAGACGCGAGAACATCAACCAGATGATATCGATGCACTCCAAGAAGCGGGATGAACTGTTATTCCGCGCCAGGATATGCGATGTCGTCTGCGTGTTCACATCGATATTCATCTGCGGTGTTTCGTTCTTCAATTACGCCGACTATGTGTGGGGAGAGACGATGCGGATATGCATCACATTCTTTTCCATCATATTGCTGGCCGGTTCCCTGCTTAATTCGTTCAGCCGTTACAAAGTGGAGGCTAACGGTCATTCACAGGCTGCGAACAGATTCGCCCGCATCAAGAAGGAAATCGATGCGATGCTCAGCTGCATCGACCAAGAAACGGATATGTGCCAGAAGCTCAGGCATATCGATGAGGAGATCGCTTCAATCGCAGAGATCTCAGTGATCTCGGAAAAGGATTTCACAAGACTGAAGCACTATCATCGCAGGAAAGAGATGTACAGGCAGATGATCAGCGAGTACGATTCCGATTCTTATCTCTTCGCTCGTTTCAAGATGTGGCGCAGAATGAGAAAGGATAAAAACAAGGATTCGGAAGAAGGTGAATGAATGCACGAGTTCTGTTATGTTCCTAAATCCGAATACGAACTAGCAATGTACCGGGTAGAGAAAATGTTCGAGGCCGTAAACTCGCTTCTCGATACCGAATATCAGTTTGAACCCGAACTTGTGGGAAGTGCCAAATATGGTATGGTCACGACGGAAGTCAACGGCAACCGCGGTTTCGATTTGGATTATTTCCTCCAGCTATCATATTCCAAAAGGATTGAAAGAGATGCCAAATCGGTCAAAGATACGATCAGGGGAGCATTCGACCGTGTAGCGACTGCAGGCAGATACGGATATGCAGAGGACAGTACGTCTGCTCTCACCGTTAAAGTGATTGATCCGGAACACAGTAAAATAGTGCATAGTTGCGATTTAGCCATAGGATTCCTCGACAAGTCTGGCAACAGATATGTCCTAAAACATGACAAAGAATCAGGCAATTATAATTACTGCAAAAGTGAAGATCTTTCGGTATTTGATGAAAAATACAAGATTCTACGTCAAATAAAAGGGGCAACGAAAGATCTCAAAAACGAATATCTTGCGTTGAAAAGCATGGATTCGAACTATCGCCGCCCATCATATCAATTATTCAAGCAAGCGGTCAACAATGTACTCAACTGGTATTTACAATAATACTTCAGCTCTTTTTTTTGAATCTAGTAACAGGTTTACAGCAAGCAAAACTAAACTATGTTGCTTTACGAAGCATTTTGATATCCTTTTTAATAGATAGTTGTGTGATTTTACAGTTATAAACCTAATAATTTTAGGAAATCATTGTTAGATCTATCAACTATTTTATGAGGGTGCAACGCTTTTCGCCTTACATGGCGAATTCTGATTATTGGCAAACGATTCCTTATTTCGAAGAGGATATCAAAACAGATTCAATTCTATTGAAAACAGTTCATTTAGATGGACATGAGGCATATCCTGAGTATACTGATGAACTAAAAAAGATGCTGGAAAATAAGTTGAATAAATCCGTTATCTTACATGATACTGAAAAAGGCTACATTGCTCTTCATTTTTCGGATATTATTTTGCCAATTATTGAATTTTCCAAGGATCTTCTTAACGATTTTGTTATTGCAGGAATTGTAGAAATTGTACTTAAAATAGTGAAAAAACATGTTCCAACATTAGAAGAAAACAATACAATTGTTCAATGCGAGATACATATAAATGATTTAGAAAACAAATTTCAAGAGCAGTTTTATTTTAAAGGTCCCGCCGACAAATTTGAAGAAGTTCTCACAAAGTTACCCGACTACAAAAAGAAGGAGTGAGGTGATGACACGAGGTTCTTTGAAGACAATAGTAATAAAGTGATGATGCGAAAACTCAATTCGCTGTTAAAGAGCATTAGAATTATGCATTTCAAAAAATGTTCTAAGGATAGTTCCAAATGTATAGAGTATCTGAATGAATTAATTTTTGAACCAAAGCTAGAAAACGGTGAGGAATATTACAATGATGCATTCTTTTTGAAAGTATACGCAAGGATGTGTGAGTCTTTATCAAAGTTTTGGATGGCACTACATGCTTGTGAGTATTGGCCATCTTGGGTGCTGCTTCAAGATGCGTTGGATTATTCTGATGAGTTAATAAAACAAGACACTCTATCTTTTGAGTTGGATTTCAGAGAATTATATAGAAATCTGAAAATGATTGAATCGTTGTATCCCTACTTTATGTTTCAGAGCCCAGGCAAGTTGATAAAAAAATACGTTTGCTCTATTTGCGGAAAGTCATTTAACGACGGCTGCCAACATGTGCCGGGCCAGATATATTGGGGCGTTATGGCAAATAGGGTAATCCTCGATTTTGAAATATTAGAGATTTCCCTAACCGATAATCCCGCAGATAAGCGTAGTGTTGTTTTTAAGAATAATGGCGAATTCGATTATTCGTTGCTAAAGGGATTATTGAAATATTCGGACAATCCCCTACAAATAATCCGTGTTTACGATAAAAATGATGGGAAGCAGTTTGAAGTATCCTCAGAATATATCTCCTTACCCCCTAATTTGATCAAATCATAATATGACGTCTCACTCTGAAATACAGTGGGTATATGATTGGACAAAGGTACAATCGTCGATTCCCCATCCTGTTTCTTCGAATTCGCTTAACTGCTTCAGAAATAAGGCAATCGGTATAGTTCAAATCGGTCGTGAAGCATCTAATATAATGGGTGGAAACTTTCAACATTGAACCGGATTATGGTATAGTTAGGCGATTTTGGAATCAAACTTTCAATAATCGTTGGAGAAATACATGATCTTCAAGCCAATTCCGGTAATCTTACCATTCCTGTTGTGAAGGACGGGCTTTAGATATTGTTCGAATGCTTGGCTTTTCTCCGTATCTGCATCATCGTAATGTCTGGATGCCAGATAATTGATAGCGTAGTTGGCTACGAGGTCTGCGATTTGGAGTTCCGCCCATTCATGGGACAGTCCCCCTAGCAAATGTGGGATTATCCTCGGGTTCGGCGTTTTGCCATCATGTGGATTCCTATACGATCCGATAATCTTGCTGAAATCGGCAAGCTCGTTGTTATCCGAGAGATCCCATATTAGCAGATTGAGGTCAGTGTTCGCACGTTTGTAATTCAGCATGATGGAAAGCCTTTCCAACAACAACTCTCTTGCAATATCCTTTGCCTGAAGTCCGGTCTTTTCGTTCGAGGGAGTGAATTTGGTCTGTCTTGCGAGTTTTGGTGACATATTGGACGCAGTCACAAAGATAGCCAGATGATATTTTCTTATCAGTTCCCCCAAATCCTGAGCGACGGAGGACTTGGTGATTCCCGGATTGAAATGATTGGGCGAAAGATCGACGCCTTTCATCTCTTTGTTATGGAGGCGCATGCATTTCTTTCTCAACGCGAGAAGGTCCGCTTCGAGGGGTTCGTGATCGGCGATCTTCGCAAGGACTCCGACACTTACCCAGAAGTTAGTTTTGCTCTTCGATTTCGAACCGGTTCCCGATTCATCGATAAACATAGCAAAACATTCGGAATCCATATTCCGCACATATTATGCAGATATATAAGCTGAATTCGAACACTTTACTTTAATACTGGGACAACATAATATATCATGGAAGGGGAGAACGGGTTTCACCCGTTAGGCCCCTTCTGTCCTTTTATTCTCAGACGAATCTTAGTGTTGCAAAGGGCCCCATCCAAGGCGGTGATTGATGTAATAATCACGGGGGAGATTTCAGTAGGTATTGCCGTGGGTCGCACGGTATTCTCTGATAAGCGTCTCCCACTCTTTTATCAGCTGCCTGACCAGATCGAGATCTCTGCCACTATCCAGATAATATGCGGCCAGCACCGCTTCCATCGCATCGGCGATGAATTTCTGGGGATTCGATTTCTTTTTGTCGCTGATGGACCGGGATGCCATCATGTCCCAGGAGTATCCAGCCTGTTTATGGACATCATTGCGGTCATATCTGAGGATGTCGAGCAAGGAATAGTGTTCTGCTATCACCGATACCAGATAATGGTTATTCTCGAAGATCTTCCTGCGTTCGCTGGCACTGCTTCTGCCCTCGTCGTAGATCTGCTCAGCCAGCACGAAACGAAGGATAGCATCTCCCAAAGTGGATAAACTCCCATTAGTATCCAACCCCTGACAGGCGATATAGTTCCTGTACGAGGGGTCGGTCAGGGCCAGTTTCAACAGTTCCGAATCGGTTTTCAGATAATCCTCGAAATTATCCATATCCGATGAAATGCACTATGGCAGTTTAATCTATCCCAAGACCCACGTTTTCTGGAAGGCACCTCGTGAACGTTTCATTGTGGATGGCGATTAATAACCTACTAAGTTTTTCAAGAAGACCCAGAGACTCTCGACAACCACGATGTCAGACTCGACGTGTTTAAGGTGGGGACATCTTCCCATACCGAATCTTTGAAATATTATCGACATATCCCAGAATTGCAATTTTTTACTGCAGAGTCTGGTCCTAGAATGTCCGTTCTATGCAGTAAGAAATTTCGCTTTTTAAAACCCAGAGAACGTAATTCTAAGACAGTCCTGTTCAGTGAGCGCTCACTCAACCCTTCTTTAAATACCCCCGAACGGCATAACTCCTCCGGGGCTAAATCATGGGCAGCATAAGGGGATGTTTCGATATGATGGTGGCTTCCGTCGCCATACCTGCAACCGGAATCTTCTACTTCCTTTTCGTAGAGGAGGACTACCTGGTGCTGCTCATAGCCCTGATGTCCGTGTTCGTGATTGCGATGGGCGCCTTCGCCTACGCCGGTGTTACGGAAGGTACCGGATTGGAGGAGGAGTCCGTGCTTGACCTGAAGGCCGTTTCGGACACCGTCGGGCTCATGTTGTTCGCGGCCGCATTCGTCTCCTTCTTCGGCATGCTTGCGGTGTGCTGGCTCTTCGGTACCTGGGAAGGTATGGTTACGTGGATAGTCCTCTTCCTGGGCATTACTATCGCAGCCATCATTGAACTGCACCGGCCCAAGTACAGGACGGGACCGGGGCATTGATTCCGGGCGGTGTTTCGCGGCAGCGAGGTCAATCGTTTAACAATAGTTAAACAAAATGATAATCTCGCGACTCCGGGTGAGCGCCCGCTCAACTCCAGTATTAATACTCCCGCCGCGGTCTTCATCCGTCAGCAATCTGAGGAGTCGGCGGAGATGAGGGATTGGACATTCAGAATGATCAACCTGGCGGTCGCCCTCGCGATCATCGTGTGCTACGTGGCACTCCCGTGGGAGGCCGTCTTCGGAGAGTACTACGGCTATGCATTTCTTCTGGCGATAGCAATCGAAATCGTGGTATTCGGTTTTCTCAGGACCTATCTGGAGAGGAAAGGCCGGCTGACACGCCGAATCTAATGAATCGCTCTTTCATCCACGTGTCTGCGGGACCCTGTCCTTGAGAAGAACATCTACGTCGTGATTTTCGGGACTACATCTACTCCATTATAGATATCAAAGCACGCATCAGAGCGATGCTGCCGGAATAAGTCAGACCATTCATCCTTTGTTATACTTTTGCTATATAGAATTATTAACAATTGTTAATAACCAGGGACACACCGGGAAGGATCCCGTGGAATGCTGGGTAAGCCTATTCTATGATAACTTGAGTTCGACATTTATGGAGGAAACTCCGACAGATTTTGGGAAGAAACACGGTTTTTGAATGTGTTTGTCTCGTTCTCAGTTATCGTTTTCGGGAGGTTCCCGAGAAGTTCATTAACGGTTTCCGGGCCGATTCCAGATAAGTGAGAACGGAATGCCTGTCAAAAGCACCAAAAACGATGGGAATTTTCCCCGCAACGGGCCTGATTTCAACTGTCTGGGTCTGCTGAAGTAATAAGTGAGAACGAGGCGGGTTTCAGGTGAATGGATAATACTGAAATAACGGCGAGACCGCCCGTACGGAGAAGAGTCCGGTCGTGCAGATTCTCGGCCAGACGGACGGAAGAGGAGGGGATGGTTATTCTCAGGATGGGCAAAAAATGACAAAAACAGGAAAATCCCTTCACTCTCGGTCACTTTCGGTATTTTCGGCGACCTCCCCCTCTTAACTTTATATAGCCGACATCACGTGATTTCACGCATGAAGACGCTGAAGGTACGCATCGAACCGAATTCCGCTCAGAGGAAGGTGATCGATCACAACATCGAGGCGAATCGCTACGTCTTCAACGCTTTGGTGACCGCTTGCAAGCAGGTGTACAATAAAACCGACAAACTGCCTTCGGTGTTCGACCTGAATAAGCTTACCACCAGGATGAGGAACAACTCCTCCTTCATCGGCGGGGCGTATTCCACCACCCTCCTTTCCACGGCATCACAGGTCTTCCAGGCCTGCAAGAAAACTTTGGATACCCACAAGAGAGAAGGCGGGACGCTGACCTTCGAACCGTACATATTCAGGATGCGCGGAGACCACTTTCCCAGATACCGCACCGGTGAAGGGTCCGGCTCGTTCACGTATCCCAGCACTCGCGACTTCGCCGTCGTCACGGAGAAGCGCAACGGGAAGAAGAGACGTCTTTTCAGACTCGGGAAGGTCCCGGGACTCATCAGATGCTATAACCAGGAGACAAGGATCGACGGGAAGATCAAGACCTGTACGATCAAGCGAAAGGACATGGGCAGCCATTACGAGTACTATGCCTGCATAACCTACGAGGATACTCCCCAATCCTACGCGGATCCCCTCAAAGGTCCCGTAGGAGTGGATCTGGGCATCTCCAACATCGCCGCCCTTTCCGACGGTACCAGGTTCCCTAACGACCGTATCTTCGCCAAGATGTCGAAGAAGGTAGCCAAAATCCAGAAGCAGATGAGCCGTGCCCTGTACGGCTCGGAACGTTACGACAAGTTACAGACGAAACTCAATCACACATACGGGAAGATAGAGAACCACAGGAAGAACAACATAGAGAACATCTCGGCGTACATCGTGAAGAACCACGATTTCATCGGGATGGAGAATCTGTCGGTCAAGGCCCTGCGCAATAAATCGAAGAACAGATTCATGACCAACGGATACAACGACGCATCACTGGGAGCACTGATAAAACGGATAAAGGACAAGGCTTCGAGCGCCGGTCGCGAGATAATCCTTGTGCCTCCCAAGGATACGTCGCAGCTGTGCTCGAAATGCGGAAGCATGGTGAAGAAGGGTCTCAACATAAGGGTGCATGAGTGCCCGCACTGCGGGTACACGGAGGACCGGGACGTGAACGCATCCCGGAATGTGTTCCAACGTGCCCTCAGGCTGAAGATCCAAGGGATGGGCCGGCCATCCCTGTCCCGGCTCTAAGGGACGGAATAGCCGGGCACCTCAGGGTGCACCGGCACAGTAGTGCGACAGTCATCTCGTTGATAACTGTCGAACTCGGGATGATAAACGTATTATACCCCGACAATAATAAAAATTTCAATTGGTGAAACAATGGAGAAAAAGCTGTTCACTTCAGAATCCGTGACCGAAGGCCACCCCGACAAACTCTGCGACGCAGTCAGCGACGCCATCCTCGACGCATGTCTCAGAGAGGACCCCCTGAGCCGCGTCGCCTGCGAGACCGTAGCCTGCACCGGCTACGTCCTGGTCACCGGAGAGATAACCACCAACGCCAACATCGACGTCCCTGCCATCGTGAGGCAGAAGGTCGTCGAAATCGGCTACGACTCCGGCGACAAGGGACTCGACGGGAACTCCTGCGCAGTCTTCGTAGCATTGGACAAGCAGTCCGAGGACATTGCCGCCGGCGTGGACAAGGCGCTCGACTCCGGAGAAAATGTTGACATCGGCGCCGGAGACCAGGGAATGATGTTCGGTTTCGCCACCAACGAGACCCCCGAGCTCATGCCTTACCCCATCTCACTGGCGCACAAGCTGTCCAGGAAGCTCACCGAGGTCAGGAAGAACGGCACCCTGAAGTATCTCAGGCCCGACGGAAAGACCCAGGTTTCGGTCGAATATGACGAGAACGGTAAGCCCTCCCGCCTGGAAGCCGTAGTCCTCTCCACCCAGCACGACCCCGAGGTCGACCAGAAGCAGATTCACGACGACATCAAGAAGTACGTGTTCGACACCGTACTCGATCCCAAGATGATCGACAAGAACACCAAGTTCTTCATCAACCCCACCGGACGTTTCGTAGTAGGAGGTCCCCACGGTGATGCCGGACTCACCGGAAGGAAGATCATCGTGGACACCTACGGAGGATACGCGAGGCACGGAGGAGGAGCGTTCTCCGGCAAGGACCCCACCAAGGTCGACCGGTCCGGAGCCTATGCCGCCAGGTATGTGGCAAAGAACATCGTCGCCGCAGGACTGGCCGAGAAATGCGAGATCCAGATTTCTTATGCTATAGGTGTCGCCCAGCCCACCTCAATCATGGTGGACACCTTCCACACCGGAAAGCTCTCCGACGAGAGGATCACCGAGATCGTCCGCGAGAACTTCGATCTCCGCCCCATGGGAATCATCAAGATGCTGGACCTCCGCAGGCCCATCTATGGACCCTCCTCCTCATACGGTCACTTCGGCCGCGAGGACGTGGACTTCCCCTGGGAGCGCACCGACAAGGCGGACGTTCTTAAGAAGTACCTGTAAGCACATTAACGGGGCCCCAGGAATGGGGCCCCTCCATTCTTGCAATCTCCGGGAAACTCTATGCTGTCCGAAGAAGAAATATCAACCAAGATGAAAGAGTTGGAAAACCTCATCGGGTACTGTTTCAACGATATCAATAATCTGAAAACGGCGATGAACGTCGAGCAGCATCCCAACCAATACAAGAGGAAGAACTACCGCAACCACGCCCTGGCGGAACTCGGAGATGCGGTTCTCAAAACGGTCCTGTCCTACGAGCTTTTCAAATTGGACTGCGACCGCAATCAGATCACCGATATCAAACGCGATCTCGAATCGAACGAGAGCCTGTACGATCTGGACCGGAAGCTGGGATACTACAGGTATGCATACAACAGTATCTCCTTCGACTATGATTTCCTCCCTCAGGAAAGGAAACTCCCCCACAGCAGCCATGACCTGTATATCGAAGCTGTCATCGGTGCCATATTCCTGGACGGGGGTCTAGAAAAGGCCTCCGAATGGATTCACGTGATCTTCGGACTCGACAGACTTCCCGAAGCCCTGGAGGCCAGGTACGGCGCGAAGAAATCGGAACCGATACAGCATTGGCCGAAATGAGGGTTAAGCTCATTATTAATTGTCAAGCAGATATGCCAGTTTCACGCAAGTCGTAAAATATGAAAACATCCATATTGCTCTCGGTCGTGATATCGTGAACGATAAAGATTACATCAGGATTTTTTCTTATATATTTTTGAAGAAGTATAAGGAAAAGACTGGTACCGACTCTTCTGGAGTGTTGTTCAACAAATACATGACCCTTCTGAATAGGGCGTTGCTCTTCAAAGGAATCGACATGCATCTTCCCCATTGTTGGTACCGCTGGGGGGATGAAGTTGTAAGGTATTGTCTCCCCTTTATCGATTGGAACCATGATGATCTCTCCTACACATTCGTCCGCTACAGTGACAAGAGTCCCAGAGTCAATTATAAGGATCCGAATGTGAAGTACGCTTCCGATTATGCGGACGTCTTCATCGGGAAGTATGCCAAAACATACGGGCAGGAGGAGGCAATTGACGAGGTCTATTCGGATGCTCCTTTTGCGTTCCAGAACGATTTTCGCAAGCTGAGGGAAGCGGTCAGTATCTCCCGCAGTAATGTCCCCATCAAGAATTATCACAGTTATATCAAAGGCTTATTCGAAACGGCGGTGGAATCCTTCCCACCTGATTTCGGGTTCCTGGGCCAGCGTTTCGAAGAATTTGTTTCTACCTTCCGTATGGCACTGTCGAAGAATGCGAAACCTGACGAACTCTATGAAATCTCCGAGACATTCTGGTTCTTCTTCTGCTATCATCTCAGGCTGAACAGTCGTTGCCACGAGAATGTTCCTCAATCCACTCTGGAAGTGTGGAGAGAGGTCCTTCCGACCGAGGAGGAGAAGTACCGTATGTTCGTTCAGAATCAGGCGGCCGAGTACTGCAGGAAACCGGGTAAGGACGAGGTCATAAGCAGGCTCTTACAGGAAAGGGATAAGAGACTGAAGGAGTCAGACGATCTCTTCGCGAAGGTATTCGGGTGAGAGCATGGCCCTCAACGTAAAACTCGTCCTCGATACATGTGCCGTGAGGAACAGGGATCTTCTTGACTGGCTCGCGAGACGCACTAGCGGTGATGTCTGCATATCTGCGGTTGTCTACATGGAGCTGTGCAGACAGACCCTTGCTAGGGGGAACACAATTGATGGTCTCAGAAAGCTTATCGATAAGCATCATATCAAAATTCTTCCATTTGATAAGCACACGGCAGAAATCGCCGCAGAGTACATGAATCGCGATACGAAACCCTGTCCAACTTGCAACAAATTGGATTGGGCAGATACGATGATATACGCTTCTGTTGGCGTCCCTCCGACGATTTTTGTTACGGATAATATCGGGGACTTCCCTTCTGATTACCCTGATTACATCAAGACTCCAAAGCAGATTATGCAGATGTGAGTCGTGTTTTAAATAACGGTCGGTTTAGTGGGTGTTGACTGTTAAGGTAGAAAAAAAGTAGCTTAACTATAATTATTAATACATTTTGTATCAGAATCTGAGCTTAATACTGTAGTTAGGTCATATTAAACAAGCTTTGTCATCCATTTTAAAAAGGTATATTGATAAATTAACAATTGTTAATTAAGAGTAATTCAAATTTCGAACCTTCGGGTCAGAACACGATGTCACGCCGCACCGACCCACCGTTCCTCACCGCATCCTTCGTCACTTTGGCGCAGAACTCCATGAACTCCGGCGGCATACACCTTCTACAGATGTGCACTGGAGAGACACTAGTGGTTATCACGGCATCGGTGATAACCTTGGAGAGTAGTTCTTCTCAGACCAATCCGCAGTAATTGGTTGGATTTATCATTCTTCAATAATTGTTTGTAGTAAGTACAGACTTTGTGAAAATGTTGTTCGTCCGCGGACGAACAACATTCTCACGAACTGGGTGCTTATTACATTCGAACTACTTCTTTAACCTTAGATGAAATTAATTTTAGCACTAGTTTCATCTGTTGTGCCTGTACGCGAACGTCAGGCTATTTATCCCATCTTTCAGGGAAAGGGTTGCCGGTCAACCCCCATATCAAGATGTTTATCGCACTGTTGAGGTCGCGGTCCATTACCAGACCGCATTCGGGACACACGT
>Ga0256404_1009959_pt1 | contig 13361 bp, 13 predicted proteins | sample RumenRJG_01DNA_FD_185990 | JGI IMG/M metagenome (GOLD analysis project Ga0256404, IMG submission 185990) | Bovine rumen microbial communities from Lethbridge, Alberta, Canada - RJG_01 | ecosystem: Host-associated > Mammals > Digestive system > Stomach > Rumen | place: Canada: Alberta | collected...
AGCATATGGTGACTCTTTCCTTTACAATTTTTTCTGGACAAAAAAATTATAATAGAGCCCATATGCTTTTTCAAGTTCTATGCGGTCTTGAGCCAATTTTCTATACCACACATCCTAATGAAGAGCCTTGTTATAGCAGCAATTTTTGGAGTAATGAAAAATGAAATAGTGCTTTGTGTTATGGCTGCTAATATATCGGTAGCGATTTCGTTGATTCTTGCAAAAATTATTGATTAAATGTCAAACGTGTACGAATTCGTGTCATTCATGTATATATGGTTGAAGATATCTGGATTATCGGATATAAATAAATTAAAAACAGCGAAATTATAATGCTGAGATTTTTATTAAAATCAAGACCAATCAAATGAAAAAGTGATAGATAAGGGAATAAAGAATGAGATACACTTTCATAAAACAACATGATGCAACAGACTGTGCAGCAGCTTGCATGGGCATGGTCTGTCTGCACTATAAAAAAGAGACAACAATAACAAAATTACGTGATATGATGGGAACAGACCTGAAAGGAACAAACCTTATAGGATTGTCAAAGTGTGCAGAAGAACTTGGATTTAACTGTCAGGCTGTAAAAGTAGATAAAGAGGGTTTTGTTAGCAGATATACATTACCGGCTATAGCAAATATCGTGACAAAGGAAGGCTTATCGCATTTTGTAGTGATATTCAGGATCACCAAAAAGTATGTGATAATAGGTGATCCGGCTAAGGACCTAGAGCGACTGACTATAGACGAGTTTTATAAGAAATTTACAGGAGCCATGCTCCTACTGAAACCAAATAGTGAGTTTGAGCGTGAAAAGATAAAGGGAACGAAGTTATTTGACAGATATATAAAGCTGCTGCTTCCACAGAAGAAGCTGTTTATATATGCTCTTGTAGCATCACTTCTGGTTACGCTTCTGGGAATTTTATCATCACTTTTTAACAATATAATATATGATGAAATACTTCCGTATCAGCAAAAAGATGTATTAAAGATGATGCTTGCGGTATTTCTTGGAATATCACTGACATCTACATTTGTAAGTTTTGTGAGACAGTGGATTCTTATGCATCTGTCCATAAAAATTGATATACCACTTATGCTTGGTTATTTTGAGCATATATACAAATTACCGATGAAATTTTTTGCGAGCCGTAAGACCGGTGATATTACAACCAGGTTTTCGGATGCATTTACCATAAAAGACATATTTACCAGTATAGCATTATCACTGATCATGGACATATCAATGGCTTTGATAACCGGAGTAATACTTTTTCAGATGAACCCGAAGCTTTTTGCAGTGATCATAATGATGACACTCATAAGTATTGTACTCGTATTTATATTCAAGCAGCCATATAAGAAGATAAACGAAGAACAGATGCAGCAGTCATCTATACTCAACTCGGAAATAATAGAAGGGCTTCGCGCAGTTGAGACAATAAAGGGAAATGCCAATGAGGATATAGAGCTCGAAAGCATAGAGCGGGAATACATAAAATCTCTTAGGATAAGTTATAAAGAGGGTATGCTTTCAAATGTGCAGTCAACAATATCGAGTGTTATATCGGGAGTTGGTAATCTGGTGCTTCTGTATGTAGGAATAATGCAGGTCGTAAATAACAACATGACGCTTGGAAGCTTCATGGCATTTAACACACTTGCGGGATACTTTATGGATCCTATAGGCAATCTGGTAAGCCTTCAGTTATCCATTCAGGAAGCAAATATTTCAATGAAGAGGCTTTCTGAAATCATGGATTATGAGAGAGAACAGAAAAGCGAGAGACAGTATCAGGAGATATCAAGTATAGATGGTGATATTAAGCTTGATCATGTCACTTTCAGATACGGAAACAGAAAACCGGCTTTGGATGATGTGAGCTTTATTATAGAAAAAGGACAGAAAGTGGCACTTGTGGGGGCAAGCGGAAGCGGAAAATCTACAATAGCCAAGCTACTGCTCAAATATTATGAGCCGGAGGCGGGGGATATAACTATAGATGGGATGGATATATCAGAATATAAGAATGACGATATACGTCATGCGATATCATATGTGCCACAGAATATAGAGCTTTTTTCAAAAAGTATTTATGACAATATAAGAGTTACGAGACAGAGTGCAACGCTTGACGAGGTAAAAGAGGCTGCCAAAGCCGCTGATGCCCATGAATTCATAAAGAGACTGCCGATGCAGTATTATACCTATCTTGAGGAAGCTGGAAATGGTCTGAGTGGAGGCGAGAAACAGCGAATTGCACTTGCAAGAGCATTTCTAAAGGAAAATCAGTTTTATATCATGGATGAATCCACAAGTAATCTGGATTTTGCAACGGAAAATATAATCTTCGATATGATATACAATAAATTCAGAAAAAAGACCATGCTCATTATTGCGCACAGGCTTGCAACAGTAAAAAACTGTGACAAAATAATAGTCATGGATAAAGGGAAAATTGTAGAACAGGGAACACATCAGCAGTTGCTTGAGAGGAAAGGACTGTATTACAGATTGTGGGAAATGCAGCAGGGGAATTTTGTTATCAAAGAAGATTCAGATAAGGATGAACAGTTTGCTGAGAACTTTGAGAATGATGATGAGGGTGTAATGAGCTACACCTAGATGATTAATTTTTGTATGTAAAAGCTTTACATAGAGTCAGGACTGTCTGCAGACGGGAATGGCAAAAATAAAACAAAGAGAAAAGGAGGTACACATATATGGATATGTGTTACGATGGAGCACTGGTGCTCCCTAGCAGTTATGCTGTAATGAATGAAGAGGAGATGAGTTATACGGAAGGAGGAATTAGCGTATCTAAATACTCTTCGGGAAAATTGTTTGATACATATAGGGTACACTTTACAGCAGCAGAATGTTCTAAAATAGCACTTGCTTATGGAGTTATATCTGGTGTAGCGTCAATTATAGGAGCTTTGACAGGTTCAATAGGAGCAATAGCTGGAGGAGTTACAGCAGGAGCTTGTGGAATTGCAGCAGCCGTTTGGAGCTATGCAGCATCGAAAGGTGGATTAAACACATATATTCCGATATTAAAATCTGGAAAATTATATAATGGGAAGAAAGTAAGATATATATATTGCTAGGAACAAAAACTTACCTACTATTATAGTAGGTAAGTTATAGAATATTTTATTATAAAGGGAGAAATTATTAGATGAAGAATAAAATAATAATATATGTGATAGTACAATTTTTACTAATTTTATGTTCAATATTTGTTATTCCAAATGTTGAGGGTGTATTGAGTATATTCACAGTGCTGATTGTAATTGTTGGAAATGTTTTAAATTTAATTTTTTTATTAAAAGCAAATAAAAAAACAATTATTAAAAGTTAGGATAAAAATATATGAACACAATAACTCTTTCAGAACACAAAATTTTAAAACTTCAAAATGTATTATCTGTGCAGGTGGATTTAGAATCTGAATCGGATGAACTCTTTGATATTGAAATTAATAAATTGAATACTTATATACAAACTCATGGAGCAAAACAGATTGGGCCATTAATTCAGGCTACGAGTTTTGAAATTAAAGATGACGGAGCTGTAGATATTAAAATGCAGTTTATGCTTCAGACAGACAACTTCATCCACAACGTAGAACCACCTTACAAGATGGATTCCATTTTACGTGTAAAGAACTGTCTCTATGCACGTTATATCGGACCGGAGGATAAGCTGAAATTTGCCTATGACAAGCTTGGGGTTTATGCATTTGAGAATGACATAGAGCTTGAAGGTTGCAATTATACTATCTATGTGGACAGGAATGAAGAGGATGAAACCATGGTTGCGGATGTATTCATGCCTGTAAAGGAATAAAAGAAATATGAGCAAAAGAGTAAAGAGTTTAGATGAAATAAGGGAATCAAGACTGCTGTTTGATAAAAATCCGCCGGCATTCGGCTATATACTTATAACAGTTGTAACCGTTTTTCTTATTGTGGCAGTAGTATGGAGTATAAAAACACCAAAGGTGTATACCATACAGGCACAGGGCACTGTGACGAATGATGAGTCAAATTATGTCATGTGCAGCTATACGGGTGAGATTCTTGACAGCAACATGGAAGAGGGCGCACTTGTGGAAGCCGGGGATGTGCTTTTTACAATTAAAAGCACTGATTATGATCTGCAGCAGACACAGCTTGAAGACAACAGAAAATCATATGAAGAACAGATATCACAGTATAGTCTTCTTATAAAATCAATAAAAGACGATACCAATTATTTTGACGAGACAAAAGCGGATGACGGTCTGTACTGGAGCCTTTTTGAAACCTACAAATCACAGGTGGAACAGAATAAGGTTGATGTGTCAACGTATCAGGCATATGGATATACTGATGAGCAGATCCAGTCACAGCTTGAGACAAATCAGGGGAAAATAGACGAAGTATATTATTCTGCAATACAGTCGGCAGAAGCCAAGATCGCAGAGGCGGACCAGCAGATTAAATCAATTGATGCGCAGCTTGCGGCAGTATCGGGAGGACAGGATTCGTATGAAGTAAAGGCAACAGCATCAGGCGTGCTTCATATGCTGGGCAATTATAAGAGCGGAATGGTTGTACAGACAACGACAACTGTGGCAACGATAACACCGGAAAATTCGCAGAGATATCTCGAAGCATATGTTTCCACATCTGATATGGCGAGAATGCATGAGGGAGACAGAGTGCAGGTGGTTATGGACGGTCTGTCACAGAATGTCTATGGGACGATAAGCGGAAGCGTATCACGGATAGACAGCAATGTCACTACACAGGAAGGGCAGGATGGAGCGACAAGCCGGGCGTTTAAAGTGATGATAGTGCTAGACCAGGATTATGTGCTGAGCCGTGAGGGAGACAAGGTAGACGTGACTAACGGTATGACGGCGGCTGCAAGGATACAGTATGATAAAGTCACATATTTTAACTATGTGCTTGAGAAACTCGGAATAAAAACCGGAAAATGACATGGGATAAGGTTATGGAGTTGAGAAATAGAATCAGAATATTTGCTGTTATATTTATACTGGCTTTGGGTATGGAGTACTTACCAATGGCGGTATATGCTGCAGAAGTGACAGCGGAAGAAAGCGATATGGCAAATGATGCAGAACCGGATATGGATGAGACCCCGGAAACGGACAATGCATCAGAAACGGACAATGCATCAGAAACGGACAATGCATCAGAAACGGACAAGGAAGACAAAACAGACGTAAAGGATATGGAACAGAATATACCGGTAACGGATATCGAGATATCAGATCATGAGGAGAAAGTGGAAGTAGGAAAGACAATAAACCTTACAGCCACGGCACTTCCGGCGAATGCCACGGAAAGCACGATAACCTTCCGTTCATCTGATATAAATATAGCAACTGTGACTTCCGGAGGTGAAGTAAAGGGTATCTCAAAAGGATATGTTACCATATATGTATCTGCCGGAAGTATAATAAAAGAGGTAAATCTGACAGTAAAAGTAAAAACCACCGGAATAAATATAAATAAAGAATATCTCGTAATGAAGCCGGGAACGACATTTAAACTGAGCGTATCTGTGTTTCCGGCAGAGGCAGAGCAGGCGGTTTCATACAAATCAACCAACACATCAGTTGCAGCAGTATCGGGCAGTGGTGTGGTAACGGCAAAACAGACAGGTTCAGCTACAATAATAGTTTCAAATGGGGATTTGTCGGGCGCTGTTTCGGTAATCGTAAACAGAGATATGGAAAGTTCTGTGGCTGAACCTGAGGCAGCAGATAGTACAGAAGCAGAAAATACAAGTGAACAGACATTTGATGAAAATACGGATGTATCCGAAACACCTGTAATAAGTGAGCAGATGCTATATGAACTGTACAAAGCAGGCAGATCAATGAAAGTGACCGGAGACGGCTACAGCATCATAATAGACGGAAAGAAGATAGTAAATTATAAAAATGAACTTAATACGGATATAGAACTCGAAAGGACAGGAGACAGCATAAAATTCAATCTCAATGATGGAGAGTATCTGTGCGGAGAAGTGACACTGCACATAGATGATGTAAAAGGGAAATATCTGTATCTATATAATAACGTAAAGCATAAATACGAACTTGTGAGTACAGAGGACATGAGCGGGCTTAATTTAAGCGCACCAGGAAAGTATATGATCACGGCAAAGCCAATCAAAGAGGGCAACGCAGCGGTCAGATATATACTGATTGCAGGTGGAATCGGCATAATTGCAGGAATAGCTGTGTATGTGGCGGTAAAGAGAAGATACTGGTTCTGGTAAAGGTGTATGTAATCATGATTTACATAAAGTCGTGTCCGGTTGCAAACAGACATGGCAGAAAAATAATGTTTAGAAGAGAAAATTAATATATAGCGAACAGGAAGGGACACAATGCGATACACATTTATAAAGCAGCATGATGCAACAGACTGTGCAGCGGCATGCATGGGTATGGTCTGTCTGCATTACAGAAAAGAAACCACTATAACAAAATTAAGGGATCTTATGGGAACTGACCTGAAAGGGACAAATCTCATAGGTCTGTCAAAATGTGCAGAGCAGCTTGGCTTTAACTGCCAGGCGGTTAAGGTTGACAGGGAAGGATTCCTTAGCAGATATACACTTCCGGCGATTGCAAATGTTATTACTAAAGAGGGAATGTCGCATTTTGTTGTTGTTTTCAGGATAACGAAAAAGTATGTGATAGTGGGAGATCCGGCGAAGGATATAGAGAGAATTTCAATAGATGATTTCTATAAGAAATTTACAGGTGCGATGCTGCTGTTAAAACCAAACAGCGAATTTGAACGTGAGAAGATTAAGGGAACAAAGCTGTTTGACAGGTACATAAAGCTGCTTCTTCCACAGAAAAAGCTTTTTATATATGCACTTGTGGCATCACTTCTTGTAACTCTTCTTGGGATTTTATCATCACTTTTCAACAACATAATATATGATGAGATACTGCCTTACCGGCAGAAGGATGTTTTAAAGATCATGCTTGCAGTATTCTTAGGAATTTCACTGACCTCGACATTTGTCAGCTTTGTAAGACAGTGGATACTTATGCACCTGTCAATAAAGATAGATATTCCGCTTATGCTGGGATATTTTGAACACATATACAAGCTGCCGATGAAATTCTTTGCAAGCCGTAAAACAGGTGACATTACGACACGTTTTTCAGATGCATTTACCATAAAGGATATTTTTACAAATATAGCATTATCGCTTATCATGGATATATCAATGGCTCTTATCACCGGTGTGATACTGTTTCAGATGAACCCAAAGCTTTTTGCGATAATTGTAATGATGACAATCATAAGTATAGTGCTGGTATTTATATTTAAACAGCCTTATAAGAAGATAAATGAGGAGCAGATGCAGCAGTCATCAATACTCAATTCAGAGATAATAGAAGGATTGCGCGCGGTTGAGACAATAAAAGGAAATGCGAACGAGGACATCGAACTGGAAAGTATAGAACGCGAATACATAAAGTCACTTAGGATAAGTTATAAAGAGGGAATGCTTTCAAATGTGCAGGGAACCATATCAAGTGTCATATCAGGAGCAGGGAATCTCGTAATGCTGTATGTCGGCATTATGCAGGTGATAAACAACAGCCTGACACTTGGAAGTTATATGGCGTTTATGACTCTGGCGGGATATTTCATGGATCCAATCGGCAATCTTGTAAGTCTGCAGCTTTCAATACAGGAGGCAAACATTTCCATGAAGAGACTGTCTGAGATCATGGATTATGAAAGAGAGCAGCAGAGTGAAAGACAGTATCAGGAAATAACACAGATTGATGGAGATATAAAACTTAATCATGTCACATTCGGCTATGGAAACCGAAAACCTGCTCTGGATGATGTGAGTTTTACGATAGAAAAAGGGCAGAAAGTTGCACTTGTAGGCGCAAGCGGAAGCGGAAAGTCTACGATAGCTAAGCTGCTGCTTAAATATTATGAGCCGCAGTCAGGTGACATAACAATAGATGGCATGGATATCTCGGAATACAGAAATGACGATATCCGGCGTGCTGTATCCTATGTACCGCAGAACATAGAGCTTTTTTCAAAAAGCATATATGATAATATAAGGGTTACAAGACAGAGTGCGACACTTGATGAGGTCAGGGAGGCAGCAAAAGCGGCCGATGCACATGAATTTATCAAGAGACTTCCAATGCAGTATTACACATATCTCGAAGAAGCCGGAAATGGACTAAGCGGTGGTGAAAAACAGCGAATTGCGCTTGCAAGGGCATTTCTTAAGGAAAACCAGTTTTATATCATGGATGAATCTACCAGCAATCTGGATTTTGCAACAGAAAATATCATTTTTGATATGATATACAATAAATTCAGAAAAAAGACCATGCTTATTATTGCGCACAGGCTTGCAACAGTAAAAAACTGTGACAAAATAATAGTCATGGACAAAGGAAAGATAATAGAACAGGGAACACATAAGGAACTGCTGGAAAAGAAAGGGCAGTATTATAGACTGTGGGAAATGCAGCAGGGGAATTTTGTTATCAGAGAAGATGAAATAAAAGAAAAACAGTGTGAAGATTCAGTGGAATCGGACGATAAAGGTGTAATGAGCTACACCTAGATGATTAATTTTTGTATGTAAAAGTTTTACATAGAGTCAGGACTGTCTGCAGACGGGAATGGCAAAAATAAAAAAAGAAAAAGGAGGTACACATATATGGATATGTGTTACGATGGAGCACTGGTGCTCCCAAGCAGTTATGCTGTAATGGATGAAGAGGAAATGTGCTATACGGAAGGAGGTGGGATTAAAGTAAAGACATTTGCTGTACTATTTGACGTGGGAGTTTGTATTTTACCAGTTATCGGTGAATTATCTCAATCCTTTAAATGTGGGAGAACTGTCAAAATTGCATGTAATCTATTGGGAATTACTAAAGCATTTTTAAGAAATTCTTTGATTACAATATGCAAACATGCAGGAGCAACATTAACAAAAACAATGGCTAATTCAATAGTGAATATTATATGGGCTTGTTCAGGAGGAAGTTTGGGAATGTGCATTGGCAATTTTATTGACAGAAGAGATTCTCATAAAAATAACGGAATAGTGTTTGGTTGATTGAAAAGTATGAGGTATTATATGGAAACGATAAAAATACAGCACTTATTTGGTAGATTTTCTATATTTTTCTTGGTGTTAATTGTGGTAGTATTTGCTGAGGAATATTCAATTAATAGGTTGTGCTTGAATATAAATGGATTTCCATTTATTTTTATGAATGCACTTATGATTGTAGGAATAGCATATATTTATCAAAAAGCAACAAGGAAATTATTCATAAAGGAATTTGAGTATGAGATATATGAAGATTTCTTCTATATTAATGGGAATAAATATGAATATCAAGATGTAATAAAATGTGAAATTCATTATTTCGATTATTTTTTTATAAATGTATTGTGTTTGCATATAGACATGAAAAACACCTCTAAAAGCACCATTTTGTTATATTCAGAAGACTTGGATGAAGGAATAGACTGTAAAGACATTCAATTGTTTAAGTTTTATGAATCAGTTAGCAAACATTTGAGAATCAGCTAACTATTGACAGATAGGGTTGAAAGAAAATAATAGGCTTGCTAGGATATAATTAGTGAGCCTATTATTTAATGTGGTGTTTTCGCAGGAGTAATATACAGCGGAACACATAAAAACTGTCTGAGGATTATTTTAGAAATTCCGAATCCGACGGATTATATGAACATTGTTTCGTATTATTATGCCGGGGATTGTATTCTGAAAATATTGTTCTCATCGTATAGAAATCTCCTTATTATTCAATCAGTTCACCATATCACTTTTATTTTGTGTTATACTGTTTATGGATTTTTCATGGATTACTTAGTTGGGAGTATGTCATATATTTCATTTTGCGTTACTAACTTCTTATTTGAAAAAAAAATAGTAAAATATGTAGGAAGTAATAAGATGCTACATAATGGAGAGAAAAATTATGATACGAGAAATTGAGAATAGAAGAAGTATAAGAAAAAACAACCCATGAACTAATGCCTGAATGGGCATTTGCCATACCGGATGCTGAGAATACAGTCAGAATCATGCAGGAGGCTCCCTGCCTCATAGCAGTGCTCAATACTAATCAGCACACGCCATTTGCAAGTATTGAAAATGAGAAACGAATCGTTGAAATTTGTGATTCACTGTCCATAGGTGCGGCAATTGAAAATATGATTCTGACGGCAACGGGATATGGATTAGGTACCTTATGGATTGCCAATACCTGCTTTGCCTATAATGAGTTGATGGATTTTATCGGAACAGACAGCCAGGTGACAGGAATTGTTGCGGTTGGCTTTGCCGATGAAGCTCCGGCTAAAAGACCAAGGAAACCATTGGAAGAAATTGTTGAGTACAGATAGGAAAATCGGATTGATCAAAATCTTTAATATAATGTGTTTGTCATTTGAAAATAAGAAAATACTTAAAAATTAGTTATATAAATACTGCACATGATTTTGGAAAAGTGTGACAGTGTCTCACCAATTCATAACTAAATCAGATGTATTAGTGAATAATCTTTCATTTTCGCATATTCGAGAAATAATGGTGTTGGAGCTAATTCGCGTGTCCACTGTTATGGGTATATTATATATGCAGGGGTTGCATTTAGACATTTTGTTGAAAAAAATAAGGGATTATCATATGGAAGAATGTTGAGTAAAGCAGGTGGAACTTTATTGAGATTTATCAAAGCGGTTCCATGGCAGGTAAAGGTGACTATAGGAGTATGCACAGCAGCAACTCTGTATGCGTCAGGAGCATACGATTTATTTTAAAATATTGTATGTTTATAAGGCAATAAATATTTAAGGATAGACAGAAAAGGAAAAGTAGTCTCAATAAATTATTTTATATGAGACTACTTTTGTACAAAACAACAATGAAAAAAACATATAAAGTTACGATAATGGTATATGCCATAATATTTATAATAGGATATCTCGGTGGGTTTAAATACATGAATATTGTATTAAACCATTATATAGAATATAGCGACTATATAATGTATGCTTTAATCTTTTTTTTATCAATAGGTATATTTTACCCATTTTTGAGGGAAGGATTTAAAACCTTTGATAAAGAGATTTTAAATGAAATTAGTACAGTATTTTTAATAATAGCATTTTTGGCCGTATTAATTCAATTTTTGCTGGGAGAAGGAGAAGAGAAGGCGTTATCGGCTAGTATTATAATTAAAATTATAATATTTTCACCAGTATTAGAAGAATTATTTAATCGATGTGCAGTTATTACTATTCTAAAAACTATATTAAAGGCAGATAATGTTGTTTATATGTTAATAAGTGCAGTTATATTTGCAATGTTTCACATAAATAGCTTAAAACAGAGTGGATTTATGCAGGAAATAAGCAATTTATTAATATATTTCATACTTGGAATGGGATGTGCATATGTATATTTACGCACTAATAATATCCTATCAGCAATCGTACTGCATATGTTTTGGAATGTGTCTATAGTTGGTGGGATAATAAGTGACATTGCACATAGATGATGTAAAAGAAAGGAACACAATGCGATACACATTTATAAAGCAGCATGATGCAACAGACTGTGCAGCGGCATGCATCGATGATACCTTTTGACCATTTAATCATCTTATATAAGAGGTAAGTGCTATGGAATACTTGAATTTGGAAAAGTCAGGACTTATTACTATCCTGATTCCCCTTAATTTTTTAATTGGAGAATATACATTGTTTTTTCGCTTGAATGGATGGAGCCGGAAAATAATTCACTTAATCACAGGTGTGATTGATCTATTTTTTGTGGTGGCAACAATTGCTAGTGGAGAGCATCCATATTATCCATTTGTGATTTTCGGTGGAATGTTAATTGGAATCATTCAAAGTGAATGGCGTTATAGAGAATTCAGTGAAGAAACAAATTGTTGGGACAAAATAGATATATTGTTTAAAAAGGGGAGAATTTTGTTGGGAGCGATATTAATTATTATTGAAATAGTGGTTAGAATGTTGTATCCGTCAATGTTTATGGGATTGCCATTAATAACACGTATCTTTTCGTATATCATTTTAGCTGTGTTACCTATTGAAATAATAGTTTTTAACAGTTTTCTTGTAAAAAAACATAATGGTATGGCAATTTAATATTTTTAAAAAGCAAGGTAAAAACATGCCATTCATGACAAGAAAGTGTCGTTCGTGACCTACTTTATTAATTTTAAAGTGCATGAAGGGAGTAATGAATTTGAATAAAGAGATTGTTGAAGGAATGTACATAGCTCTTATTTTTATTGCGGGATACTATTTAGTAAAGACGAAAAGAATTAATATTTTGTGGAAGATATTGGCAGCTGTGAATATACTTTCATGGGCGTGTTTATTAGTAATATTAGCACTAGATATAAATGTAAGTGCTGATTTTATATCCTTAAATTTAGCAGCATGTATGTCGTTGGCTATTTTTACACCAATAATATGGTTTTCAGATAAAAAAAATATGGATATCTACAGTTTATTTGGAAATATAGGATTTGTATTAGTACTTAACAAGGAAGTAAATCAAATAAAAAATAGTGCCAGACTAAAAGAAAACCTTCAGAAAATTCTAGGTCTTGATTGTTATCATAAGACATGGATCACAATATCGAAAACAAAAGATGAAGAAATTACATTGACTATGTTATTTTTCAGTAAAAAGGAATTTGCCTGCTTTGAACGAAAAATTGATAAGAAGTATATAGTAGAAAAGGAAAATGGATTTGGAACATTGGTTACTATGCAAATATAGGAGAGAAGCAATGAACAGAGATGCCAAACAGCTTTTTTATAAGATTTGCTTCTAAAAATGAGGCTTTGTTAAACAGAAAAAATTAGAAAATAAGCTTTTAATATATGGCTCAACAGGCGCAGAGAGTTAGTCTCTCTACGCCTGTTTTAATGAGTGCCTTATTCACTTACCACAACTTTACAATCCTTCTTAAAGCATGCAATTCCATATTTTATGAAATTGCGCATGCCATCCTGCTTCAGCTTATCCACATATGTTTTTTTTTCAATCTGCTTCAGTGCCTCATCGCAGGCTGCATCCATATCGCCATTTTCGGCATATTTAAGCTCTATTACGATGCCGGTTCGGTTGTTTGGAACTTCAACGAGGATATCGCTGTAGCCGGTGCCTGATTCGGTGTTTGATTTGATGAGCCAGCTTGCTTTGTAGCTCAGCAGACCGAGCAGGATTCCGTGGTAGA
>Ga0256404_1009960_pt1 | contig 13360 bp, 10 predicted proteins | sample RumenRJG_01DNA_FD_185990 | JGI IMG/M metagenome (GOLD analysis project Ga0256404, IMG submission 185990) | Bovine rumen microbial communities from Lethbridge, Alberta, Canada - RJG_01 | ecosystem: Host-associated > Mammals > Digestive system > Stomach > Rumen | place: Canada: Alberta | collected...
TGGGGCTTTATTGATGTAGATACCAATGCTGACGACACGTACCGGCTTGCCTGCTTTGTCATGGTCTGCCATCACTGCGGCATGAGTTTAATCGAGTTCTTTACCAACGCCCGGCAGGAAAATCTGTTTATAGGTATGCTGCACACTTTCCAGATGATGGGCATTCCCACATACGTCCTTACTGATAATCTGTAATGTAAAGCTTCACATTAGCAGTTGTCGCACACGGTTCGAACCGGAGCGCCGCCAAAGTATTCATACATGCGGATATGGCACCGGATAAAGGTGTCCATCTTCATGTCCAAGCACGGTTCGACGTATGAATACTGGCTATAGGGGATCGTTCCGACGAACAGGTAGACTGTGATCAGTTCACCAGTGTTCATGTCTACGTAGTGCATAGTCGGGCCGGACCAGTCAACTTCTGCACGTTCTCCAGGCTTGTGCTCGATATGGTTGGTAAGGCGGTTGGCAATGGTGAATTCGGCATAACCTTCGTTGAACTTTGTCTTGCCAATAGGAATTTCGCCGTTACGTTCACAACGTTCGATGTATTCCTCATGGAGAAGTTTGAGGGTGACACCCACCCGTTTTAGTTCCTGATGTACATGTTCGTAGTCAGGATCACCGTACATGGTCTCATTCGCGAACTTCTCCGGATAGAAGAGGCGATAGACCTCAGATTTCTCAAGTGTGCGGACATCATTGTAATGAATGCCTTTTTCGTCAGCGATGTTGAAGACTTCACTGACAGAATGCCTTGAGATGTGTCTTGTGGATGCGATTATACTTCGTGACAATCCGGCATCCCGAAGCTCCATGACGAGCTTCACATTGATTTTTCTGGCCATTTTTCTGGCCATTTTTCTGGCCTCCCTTCGTTTGATTTGGAGCTGCGCTCCACTTGTAATTCTAACGAAGGAACAAACAAAAGGACGAACCTTTGCGGCTGTGCTGATCAGCGGCCAGCATGGGCTGAATTGCGGATTGCATCAAATGAGCTGAAGCGTGGCAGGGCTGCGCTGAACTGCGACTAGGATGGGCCGGGAGTCCGGAATAATCACAAAGCATATGGATTCCGGAATATCCAGAACATGATGGATATGGTGTACCTCGTATGCTCAGATATCCGCATTCCACTTCCCAACCGAAAGCCTGAGCCTCAGAAAACAGCTTGATTACAAGGAAAAGTGGCATTTCCGACCCACAGGGATGCCAGAAGAGTCATAGAGATACGCCTTATTATATGAGCAGAAGCTCTGAAATACAAAGAAAAAAGACTGCCGCTCAGAATAGAGAGGCAGCCGCTGAATGAAATTCGTTTTAGATCACTCTCGCAAGAATCTCTGGTCTTGGGCACGCATTCAAAAGGACTCACATCTTCACATATCGTCAAGCCCAAGCTTCTTTCCGTAAGAAGAATATGCGAGGCGGAAGTTCTCGCTCTGTGTCGGATAGCGGTATCTCTTGATATCCTGATCCTTCGGATAATTAAACTGCCCCGCACAACGCATGATCACGGTCTTGCATTCCGGGCAGCACTCTGCCGCAAGACGCTCGAACTGATTGATCAGCATATCCGGATCCGCGCTGGAATTCGCCCAATTTTCCCAATGATCCGGAATTAAAACTTTCGCGTGCAACGCCTTGCCGAGACGAGCCGCATCATACGGAGTCATCTTGTCAAATGCACCCGGCTCGTTCCAGCCAATATCAAAAATCGCAACATCGATATCGTATCTCTTTCCAATCGCGACATAGGCGTCATTGTACCAGGTATCGCCGAGGAAAAGTATATTTCCAGCTGATGTTTTAAATAAAAACGAAGTTGCGACGTCCTCATACGGCTGATCCGCTCCGTCTCCGGTCTTCGTCGCGCAGTCATCGAAATTATAAAGAAACTCCACCTCAACGCCGGGAAGCCTGATGCTCTCGCCGACATGCGCGGTTACGATCCTGTCTTCCGGAACTTCAAATTCCCTGAGGCGATTGGTGGTCTCCGGCGGTGCGACATAAACCGCGTCGGTCGTCTGCATCGTTCCCTTGACAGTATAAATGTCACAGTGGTCGTTATGCACATGTGTGCAGAACACGCCGTCGACTCTGTGGAACGAGAACGGATCGATCACCTGCGGATTCAGTCTCAGCCAGTTCATGCTCGGCGCACCGTTCTGCTTGCAGACACCGCAGTAATCAATTGTCGTGTAATGAGACGGGCCGCACCACTGATCAATAAGGAAAATGCCACCTTCATCAGACTTCAGCACCCAGGAAGGACCGCCGCACCACCAGAGCGCAACCTCGCCCTTCGGGACCTCATAGTTCTCAATCCATTGGTTAAGGAAGGTCCCCCACTCAGGGAACGATTCGAGAATCCAGCGTTCCCGCGTCATCGGGCGATTGGTCCGGATCCATTTGCCAGACACAATTCCGCGTCCATCCGTCTTTTCAACGCCATTGTCCATAACAATCTTTTTTTCTTCACTCATCTTACGTCCTCCTGTCTTTTAGATAAAATGACACTTTGCTCAATTCTCCTGATAGACTGTGTATCTGTCACTCTGACGGTTCGCCGCACAAATGAGATCTCCATGACTCGAATGAACGACTGTCACATTTGCCGGACCGCCGTGCTCATCAACCATGTCTGCAGTAATCTTCCCGTTTTTCATCTCAATCAGATACAATTCCATACCGGCTGACCGATAACCGACAAGGAAAGCGTTTCTTCCGTTCAACCTGCCACCCCAGATTGCGTGTCCAAAAGCATGCTCTCCTGGCAGCGTCCAGATTTTTTCCATTTTTCTGCCGATTCTTTTATAGATGTTGAAATGTTCTCCATGAAACGGGGTGATCGTTCCATATTCCATCTCTCCGTCTCCATCGATATCAGCAATCACACAATCACTCGTCGGCTCATCTATTTCATTTGCAACCGTCCAACCGTCTGCCGCGCCTCCCTTATTCCCGCTACACACTTCATCCTCCAGCATGTGCTCAGACGCTCGAATGCCTTCTTTCGGCGGAATCAGCCGGTTCACTCCGTTCTTCCCGGAGATCAAGACTCCTTCCTCACCAGTGAGCCCGATCTTCGTCAATCCATGATTCTGAATAACCCCTGTCCAAACCATGTGGAAATCAGTGATTTCGCGGTTCTCATAATCGATTTTTCCTACATAAATGCCGCCCGGGTAACGCCAGTCATCAATGTATTCTTTTGTTTTGCAGAGAGTTGAACACAACAGATAATCTTCGCCACTAACGGTCAGGAGTTCGATGCGATGAACAAACGGAAGCTGGAGCACTTCTTTATGCGTATAATTTCCGTCGTCCTCCCATCCCCAGATCACAACGGCTTCCTCAGACTTGAATACCGGATAGAATTTTTGAATGCAGAGGAACTCTCCGTCTCGTTTGGGAATAGGGATAATATTCATTCCGCCGCCTGGTCCTTTAGATGCATGAGTCACTTCAAGCGTTTCCGGATTCACCAGATCGATCGTTCCATTTCCCTCCGTCTCGGAGACGAACGCAATCTCTTCCTTTCCGCCGCGAAATACTTTTCCAGCGCCATAACATCCGATGCATCTCTCGTCTTTCAACACTGTAAATGCCACATTCGCACCTTCCTTTCTTCTATATCATTTCACTCATCGTTCTGATTTCTTGAATATACAATCAGAAGAACGATAAGAATCGTACCATTCACAATGGTCCGAACCGCCTCGGAAACGTTGAGGATCGTCAGAAAATCCGTGATGATCGTCATAATCAGCACGCCTGCAATGGTCCCGACATAACTTCCTTTGCCGCCGGAAACAGCTGTGCCTCCGAGAATGACGGCAGCGATATTTTCAGGATCATACCCTGTACCGACCTCGAGATAGGTTGTGCCTGTATATCCGACAAGCATAAAGCCGACAAAAGCACACATGATCGGAGAAAACAGATAAATGATGCCACGCAGTCTTTTTGTCGCAATTCCGGAAAATCTCGCTCCGACCGGATTGGCGCCAAGCGCGTAAACCTTTCGTCCAAACGTCGTGTATTTCATGACGATGATAAAAATCGCCGCGAGAACAGCCCAGATAATGATAATGCCGGAGACAGGCCCGACCGTATTCATTGATGTCAGCTTCGTCAGCATCGGAGAGGAAGACCCCTTCGGCGCACCGCCCGTTGTCACCATTGCGATGCCCTCAACGATAATTCCCATGCCGAGCGTCATGATGAATGGGTTGATCTTAAAGAAATTAATTCCCGCTGCTTCGATCATGCCGACCACAAGCCCCGTGAGCAGTACCAGAACCAGCGCTTTCAGGAAATTCGCGTCCTTCCCCTGCAAAACTTCTGCTCCTACGACGTTTCCGATCATGATGATGTACGGAACGCCCATATCGATTCCGCCAATCAGAATAATCAGATTCTGACCGATACAGACAATTCCCAGAAAGGCCGCTATGCGGAGCATGCTCAGCAGATGATGCGGTTTCAGATATCCCGGAGAAATGACATTTGCGGCAATCAGCATAATCGCAAGTATGATATAAACAAGAACCTGTGGCTGCAGGACTTTGTCTTTGAGCTCCTGCCTGTTCATCGCTTTTATGTTTTCCATATATCTTATCTGCTCCTTTATTCTTCCTTATTTTTGATGGAGCTGATTGCCAGCGCGACGATAAGGACGATCCCCTTTATCAGAAACTGATAGTTTGTGTCAATTCCGTTCAGATTCAGCAGATTGCTGATCATCGTGAAAATAAACACGCCGAACATTGTCCCGAGAAAATCTCCGTTGGCTCCCAGCATCGAAACCCCTCCGATGACGGACGCCGCAATCGCATTCATCTGCATGCCCATTCCGATCGTCGGATCTCCGGAGTTGATATAAATTGCCTCATAAATTCCGCCAAGGCCGCAGAGAAGTCCTGATATTGCAAAGGCCATAATTCCGGTCTTCTTGACATGGATTCCAGCCGAATATGCAGACTGCTGGTTTCCGCCGATTGCCCGCACCGCTTTTCCGAACGGTGTCCTGCGGAAGAGTCTCCGCACAATGATAAGTACGATCAGCATGATAACAAGGCTGTTTGGAATCGCATCGAAGAATTTGAATTTGATAAAATGGTAAAATCCCATATGCATGGAACCTGTCGGAACCGGCATAAACAGAAGTGCGAATCCTGCGTAAACGATTTGCATCGAAATTGTAACAATGAGCGCCGAAAGCTTAAACTGGTAGGTAATATATCCGTTCAAGGCTCCGCATCCGAAGCCGACTGCCATGGCTGCCAGTACGCCCGGAATCCAGCCGCCCGCCGCATCTGTATTCATAAGTAAAACGCATACGACATTTGTCAGGGATACGATCGATCCAAGGGAAATATCGATCCCGGCCGTAAGCAGACAGATTGTCTGACCGAATGCGACCATCATAAGCGGAAAGGCCGACTCAGTCAATCTCGTGAAATTCCGTGTCGTAAGAAACACGGGATTCATTGCTGCCACAATATTAAAGCCCAAAAGAAAGAGTCCCGCAAAAATCACACTCGCGTACCGATGGGAAAAATCGGGATTCTTCAAAAGTGCTTTGACTTTGTTCATCACTCTTCACCTCACTTTTTCTGCTTCCCGGTGATACCCATCGCCAGACACATGATGTTTTCTTCCGTGAGCTCCTCTCCGGAAAGAATTCCTGTAATTTCTCCCTCATACATAACGATTACCCGGTCACTCATTCCGATGACCTCCATCATGTCGCTCGAACAGAGAATAATGCCGACCCCTTCACCGGCTTTCGAGCGCATGATGTTGTAAAAATCGCTCTTCGATCCGACATCAATGCCGCGGGTCGGATCATTGAACAGCATCACCTTCGGATGCGTACCGAGCTCTTTTCCGAGAACAACCTTCTGCTGATTCCCGCCGCTTAATGAGGAAACCGAGTTATTAAGACTCGCAAGTTTAATCTTGAGTTCTTCCTGAGTTTCCCTCGCAAATTCCTCTTCTGCCTTCAGCTGAATAAAACCGCCCTTTGAACGTTCCTTGAGAGAACACAGTGCCAGATTCTGTCTGATAGACAGCATAAGCATCAATCCTTCTCTCTTTCGGTCGCTTGGAACCAGCGCGATCCCATTTTTCAGCGCCTGACCTGCGTTTCTGATCCGCACTTTTTTTCCGTTAATTTCAATCTCGCCTGCGGAAAGTGGATGAAGCCCGCTGATCGCATTCAAGAGTTCCGTCTGTCCATGCCCCTGCAACCCGGCAATCCCGAGGACCTCGCCCCTGTGCAGTTCAAATGACACATTTTTCAGAATCTCAGACTTAAGTCTATCAACCTTGAGGAGTACTTCGTCCCCAACCCTCTCTGCTTTCCGCGGATAGATCTGAGAAAGCGAACGTCCGACCATCATTTTAACGAGGCCTCCCGCATCGATTTCACTGATCTTACTGGTCGCTACGACCTCGCCGTCCTTGAAAACCGTGATATAATCTCCGATTTCGAAGATCTCCTCCATTCTGTGAGAAATGAAGATGATGGTTTTTCCTTTCTGAACCAGCGTGCGGACGATGTTGAAAAGAGTTTTAACTTCTTCCGTTGCCAGTGAGGATGTCGGTTCATCAAGAATGATGATCTGCGGATCCCTGAGCAGAATCTTCAGAATCTCAGCCATCTGCTGCTGCGCAATCGAAAGACGTCCTGCAATCGCTGTCGGTTCGATCTGAATATTATATGTATTCATGAGTTCGATCACCCGGCTGCGGACGGTCTTTTTATCGATCATTCCAAACCGGCCGCGCGGTTCAATCGAAAGAAATAAATTTTCCTCAACCGTCAGTTCACTGATCAGAGTCAGTTCCTGAAATACCATCGCAATACCGTTGGCTGCGGCCTGCTGAGGCGTCTCGATCTCCACTTTTCTGCCGTCAAGGAAGATATCGCCTTCATCCCTGTGATAAATACCAGCGAGAATCTTGAGAACGGTACTCTTCCCGGCACCGTTCTCTCCGGCGAGCACATGAACGGTTCCCTTCCTTACTGAAAAACTGACATCATTCAGTGCTCTGTTTCCACCGAAGGACTTGCTGATATGTTCCAGTGACAGATAATCCTGTTGCATTTTTGCACCTCGTACCGCTTAAGGCGGTTCCCTCTCAAGCAGTTTTTACTGTATCTCCGTTTTCAATCCCGATGATGTCCGTTTTACTGGAATCTGTCATGCTCACAGCCAACGGATTTATTTCTCCGGATGCTGCGTTTATATGCTGCATTTATTCCATTCTCCGGTTCTCTCGGGTCTTTCCTGCTCTCAGTTCGTCAAATCGGCCGGCCGGTTCCGTTTACGCGGAGGCGGCCGGCGGAATTTTCATCTTTCCTGTTCAGCTGTCACTCATAATAGAAGCATGTTCCTGTAAGCGAACACATTCGTGAAATCGTCTGCCGTTTCCTTATGTTTCACTCACTCTCGGCATCGCTCCCGTACATTTCCTGAAGAGTTGCTTCATCAAGAATCGACGGCGCCCAGTAATTGTCATCGAGGTCTTCGCGGACATAATCTCCCAGTGTTTCATCTGTGACCGGGGTCATATCATAAACATTGACCTTATCATAAGATCCTCCCGTAATCGCCGTGAGGCCGAGATCAAGCGCATCGGCACCTGAGGTATTCGGAGAGATCGGGCAGCAGCTTGTAAAACCGTCAGCTTGGCGGGCAGCCCACATCTTCAGAAATCCATTATTGGCCTCACCCGTAATCGGAACGAGATCTCTTCCAGCAGATTCATAAACATCGATGCAGGCCCGGCTCATTGCGCCGCCGAGAGAAAGGATCCCATCGATATCATCATGCGCCGAAACGAGCGATTCCATCGCGGTCTTTGCTGTCGCATAGTCATAATCACAGTAATTCGTCGAAATAATCTCGATATCCGGGAATTCGGACTCCAGGGTCTCCGATGCTCCCTGAACCCGGAGCTCTGCATTCTTGGATCCTGCCTGCCCGGCCAAAAGCACAATCTTGCCTTTACCGCCCAGCTGTTCGCCAAGCCACTCGGCATCCGACTTTCCAAAAGCGTAATTATCAACTGTAAGAGAAGCTGTCACATTGTCCGTATCCACACCTGCATCAAAGGAAATGACCGTAATTCCCTCATCCATCGCGTCCTCCACGGCCGGGATCAGCGCGGTCGGAGATGCTGCGGTAAGGCAGATGATGTCGACGCCCTTTGTGATCAGATCTTCCATGTCAGAAACCTGTTGAGAAGCGTCGCCATCAGAGTTGGTCGTGTAATACTCTTTGACAATCCCCTGCTCCTTATACATCTCGGCCTGCTGCTCAAAAGTCTTCTCCATCTGGACTCTCCAGGTATTGCCGAGCGAAAAATTGCACAACGCGACTGTATAGCCGCCCTCAGGGACTTTGGATGTGTCAATATCAGCAAACGTACCAGTCGTCGTGGAAACTGCTTCCGCCACAGATTCCGTTCCGGATTCCGCCGAAACGCTTAACGCTGAACCTGCGATCAAACTCGCCGTGATCAGACACGACATCATAGGGACCATGTTTCTCTTCTTAAGCATTGCTTTTTCCTCCTTTTTCTGGTGAACCGTTACCATTTTCCACTCTTAGGCGCCTGATCTTGACTGATCAATCTATGCGCCGGTGTCCGTGGCACCATCCCATCCTGTGCTGTCTTACTGTACTGTCCCGCCCGCAGCCACCAGACTCATCGATTCGCCTCTACCTGTATACGTCTCAGGCATTTCCTTAACTAATCATCATTATAAAATTCTCTAAATCAATGTGCAATACCGTTTTGATTAATTGTATACTATTCCGTCGTTATGTACACAGTTGATAGGCAAGAATTGTGCACATTTCCACATGGAATTCATAATACAAAGATCAGTATTCTTTAATGGTCTTTTTTTTCGCTGTTTTTTCTAAAAGAAAAGCAAAAGAGCCAGAAGAGCTAGCTAATTTAACCTCTTCTGGCTCTTTTGCGTCTGATGCCTGCATTCATTCACATGATCAGCAAAATCGGAACTGACTCCATTCACTCTTCTTCAAGCGGGACGCCTCTCAAAAAGAATTCTTTCGTAAAATAGTCCATATCATCGTTCACTTTGAACGAATGCCGGTTATGGTGAGTCAGCAGACGAAGCACGCGATTCTCGTCACGCGCCACAAAAGACTCGATAATTTCTTCATGCTGCCGGTACTGTTTGTCGCCCGGAATTAAAAAGTCCTTTCTCCAACACAGCAAAAAACGGTTCTGCTTGTGAATTTCATCCATGAATTTATAGATCTGGTCGTTTTTGGCAATCCGCGCAATCTCCATATGAAATGCAACATCTTCTTTCAAAAGTGTACAGATATCGTTGTTCAGACTGGCCTTATAGCAAGCCTCGCTGTGAATGTGCATCTCCCGGAAATCATTATTGCTCCCATAAATAATCGCAAGCTTTGCCGCAAGATTCTCCAAATCCGTTCTTACGATCTCCAGTTGCAGTATCTTCTCATCATTCCACTGCGCCACCGTTGTATTGCAGTTAATCCGGCTTTCGAGAATACCTCCGTTCGCTAATTCCTGCATTGCAGCTCTCACAGGTGTCCGGCTGATCCCGAATTCTTTCGCTAATTTTGCCTCCGAAATACGATCACCGGGCTTTAATTTGCCCCCTAGAATTTCATTGACCAAATAATCATAAGCTTTTTCTTTCAAACTCATGCCTGGCTTTTTATTTTTCGCTTCTCCTGTATCCATCTTCTGTTTCTTCGTCCCCTCTGATCTTGCGTAAATTTCTGACAGTCATTGATATTGACGACCATTTACATTTCATTTTCCTCTTGAAACATGGCTGTTCTTCTTGTTGTTTCTCCAGTCACATGATTGCACTAATTTTCCAATTTTGCCATCTGCATTTCATGCTATGTATTCGTTTTTAATAATAGTATACCATTTGTCTCCAAAGAACACAATATCACCTTCCACAAGTCATTGTTACAATGGCCTGCATCAGGTATAGGAAGTTTCTTTCATCGGACCGATATTTAAACATAATCATTGATGTATTTACCGATATGATCTACCGATACGAGATCTTCTGTAGATAAAATGAGCACCTTGAAACCTGCATAAAATCAGGTAAAATCGGCATTTTTCAGTTACTATTTCAACCTGTTTATGGCATCATATTCTTAGAGATATTACCGATATGAACAAGGAGTGATACCATGGCTGAAACAAGAATTCCTGAGGAGATAAAGCAGTACCGTCCCGGTCCTTGTACGGAGATCAAGCTCATTAGCGGACATTATTACGTATATATGTACCAGTCCATGCGCCTTCCCAGTGGAAGATGGGGTAAAAAGACCGGAAAAAGTATAGGCACCATTGTTCCCGGCACCGGGTTTATTCCGAACAGGAACTACCAGCTGTATACCGGCGATGAGTCCCGGGATGAGATCACCGTTCTTGAGTACGGACAGTATGCCCTGATCGGTGAAGTCGCCAGGGATATCCGCGCTGCATTGGAAAGCTGTTTCCCGCAAGACCGCGCTTCCCAGATCTTTGCGTATGCCTGCATCCTGTATGCAAACGGGTTTGTCCATCTTGACCAGGTACAGGCTTATTACGAACAGAGCTGGCTGTCGCAGGAATATGCGTCTCTCCCTTTCAAAATGGGGAAAACTGCTCTGGGAAACCTGCTTGATGATCTCGGCCGCCGTACAACGAGGGTCGTTAACTATGAAAACGCAACAATCCTGAAATCTTCTTCTGCGGTTGCTATTGATGGCCATGCCATCCGATGCTGCTCCGACGATAATGATCTGGGAGAAGCAGGGTATAAATTCAACAGCCTTAAAGAAGACCAGGTGAACCTTCTCATGGGATACGATATCAACACAGGTGTGCCGCTTTTTGCGCGTATGTATCGCGGGGCATGCAACGATAAATCCACGATAGAAGACATCGCCGACCTGCTTGCGTTCTCCGGGATCCTGTTTGTCGTGGACCGGGGGTTCTATAGCACTAAAAACCTGAAGATTCTTTCGGCGAACGACAACACTTACATCATTCCGGTTCCTTCCAATACAGATATCTTCCGGAATGCCATGAAAGATATCCAATATACAGACAGTTTCTACTTCCGATCCGGCAAGAAGCATGCCAGGATCGAATATATGTCCCGGAGGGTATCGGATAACACCTATGTTTATGTCTTCCGTGACATCGATGAAAACGAAAAATGCCGTTATAACTACCAACACTGCATGGAGCTTGGGCGTTCCGGATATACGCGGGAGAAGTTTGAGCAAAACAAGGAAACATTCGGTGTGTATGTCCTGCAGAGCAACTGCGCCAAATCCCCAGAAGAAGTGTTCAGCGGGTATAAAAAGCGCTGGGGCATTGAAACGCTTTACCAGTACATGAAGAACAAGGCAGACTTTAATGACCTTATGATTTCGGACTACTATAAAGAACAGGGCTTCGCGTTCCTGATGCTTATCACCGGGCAGATCCATCAAAAAATGATCGCTGCGGTAAAGAAACTCGACAACAACGCCATTTCCGTACATGATATCCTGCTGATGGCAAGATGCATGAAAATGGAACGGCGGGGCAGCAACTGGAATCTCAAAAACGCCAGAAAACGGGATCTCCAGATGCTGAAGCAGCTTGGTTTTGAACCGAAGATCACGGTAACGGATTCATAAGGAATCCGGCAACATATCGGTAAAAACCTAAATGATTGTGGTTATATTGCGAGCTTTATTATGAACCTTTACGATTGCCATGAATCTGTCTCCTTAATAGTGTTACTTTTATTATATTGTATCACTATTAAGGAAAAATATCAAATGTTACGTGTCACTATTATGCAAAACTATGTCAGTGCAGGGGGTTCTGAACAGTTACCTCTTTGGAAGAAACATCCAGTACCTTGCTGAAGGAAGGCAGAACCTTTGTGATGCCCTCCTCTTCCCTTACCGCCTTCACAATGTCCGCCAAAGACATCTGGTCCGTGTCAATCGTACACTCAAGCTGATAGATCTGCACACCGTCGTACTGCTGACTTCCAATATGCGCCATGGAATCACGGACGCCAAACGCCGTAACCACCAACGCACCGGAACAGCCGATACCCGCCAGCATCATAAGCATCCGGATCTTATACCGAAGCATATTCCGAAGCGTCGCCTTTCGGAGAAAGGACAGCCTCTTCCAGACCGGAGTGCAGTACTCAAGAAGGATCCGCCTTCCGGGCTTCGCCGACTTCGGACGAATCAGAGATGCCGGAGTCTCCCGCAACACCCGCGCGCAGGCTGCCAGGGTTCCGAGGCCAATGGAAAGAGCCGTGACAAGAAGCGTCACAACGGCCAGTTTTTCGTCAAATATATACCGGAGCCCGATAAAGTCGTAAAGTGTGGAATACGCCGCCCAGAATCCCCGTGGCAGGAAATAAGTCCCGACGAAAAAGCCTCCCGCCCATCCGAGAATTGCAGCGCTCAACGCATACCGCAGGTACTTGCCCATAATAGCAGTTTCCGAGTAGCCGAGAGCCTTGAGCGTTCCAATCTGGCCGCGTTCCTCCTCCACCATCCGGAGCATGGTCGTCACGCATACCAGAAGTGCAATCACGATAAAAAAAAGCGGAAAGATATTCGCGATCGAGTGAATGATCGAGGTGTCGTTCTCAAAGCTCCTGTATCCCGCGTTTTCATCACGAGTGAGCACATATACCTTCGGCTCCTCAACGGCACTTCCGACATCCTCAGACGCCGCCATCTCTTCAGCGGATGCAGCGGATTCCTTCCCTGCCGCCTCTTCAGACACCGCTAAACCGGAGACGGATGCCTGGGGTGATGCCCCTTGTGCCGCTGCTGCCGCCGCTTCCTTGATCCTGGAAAGTATGCTCTCGTACCGGATCTGCGAAAGAGCCTTTGCCTCCTTCTCTACCTTGTCCTGATATTTTTCGGGTCAATCATTTTTGGTGTGGGGTGAACACATGAGTGTTCTCCCCGGTTAACAGTTTCAACGGACGCCGTCCTTGACATGAACCTCAGGAAACGTTGTTCGGTCTATGCCGACGGCGAAGAACTCAGGGACAGGCTCCAGACTCCATCGCCGTCGGGCTCGGAAGTGTAACGTTTCCTGAGAACCCTGTCAAGGATCCCCTTCGGCGGCTGGGATCATGCCTCTGGTTCTGCTCCTCGGAACAGGCGAGGCGCTGCCGGGACCATAAAACAATTGCATAAAAAAGGATCTTCCTGTACTATTCGAGTTGCATCTTGGCGGATGTAACAACCCAAACAGAAGGGAGATCCTCTGCATGAATTGTACTCGGACTGAC
>Ga0256404_1009961_pt1 | contig 13360 bp, 20 predicted proteins | sample RumenRJG_01DNA_FD_185990 | JGI IMG/M metagenome (GOLD analysis project Ga0256404, IMG submission 185990) | Bovine rumen microbial communities from Lethbridge, Alberta, Canada - RJG_01 | ecosystem: Host-associated > Mammals > Digestive system > Stomach > Rumen | place: Canada: Alberta | collected...
AATCAGATCCTTTCAATGATTTTATTAACCAATTACATTGTATCATAGTTTCTGATATGACTCTTTTTATTTACACTAAAAATAGTGTCAAGAGATTTTACTCACCAACACTATTTATTATAGAACCTATAATTGTGATAGTACTTTATTATTTACTGGTGGGTATTATTATAATAATGAATTTATAACTGATGATGGTATACTTTTAACTGGATATTTAGCGGAATTTCAACCATTATTAAGTAATGATATTAGTAATGTTCTTTTTGTGGATAGTTTTAGATATTTAGATGATGAGATAATAGATTTCTTAAAAATATTTAGTTGTGAAAAAAAACGTATAATAAAACTGGATGACTTAAAATTTATGCAAGAAAATGGATTAATTCAAATTAATGATAGTATTCAAGAAACTTTTGAGAAAAGTGATGAGATTTTAAGCAGTTATAAAAAAGCTAAAAAGATAATAAGAAAATAATAGAAGAATTAAATAGAGGTTAAATACAAAATATATTGATAAAATCATAGTTTATGAAGAAGAAAAAGTAGATGTAATTTTAAAATATGAAACTGAAATAATAAAAATGTAAGATAGTTATGATATAATTAAATAGATTTAAAGAAAGTGATTTTAATGAGTAAAAATAAAGATAAGGTGTTTTTTAATACAGTTATCAATTGTCTGGTGACACTTTTTGCAACACTTCTTAGAAATGCTTATAAAATAAGGAATTGTAAGAATTAGCATCTTGCATATTGAGTATAAAAAAATAAAAGAAATTGATAAAATTAAGCAAAAATTGATAAAAATATTGAAAAATAGTGTTAGCATTTAGTGGTTGTTATTCCCGTGCAACACTTTAATAGAAGAGGTGAAATTATGAATTATGCAATTGAATTGGTATTTGATGAAGAAAGCCAAAAAACAATAAATGATTTAAGAACAAAATTAAATGAAAATGGTGTACATGATGAAGCAGTTAAACTAAATCATGTATCAATAGGAGATTATAAAACTGATAATATTGAAGAATTAAAAAATAGAGTTATAGAATTTTCTAAAACAATAAAACCATTTGAGTTATCATTAGTTTCAGTAGGAACTTTTATGACAAAAGAAAATGTTATATTTTTAGAACCAGTTATGACAAGTGAATTAATAGATGTTCATAAAAGGTTTATTGAATATATGAGAGATTTTGATGGTGAATTAAATCAGTATTATGATATAGATAAATGGATGCCACACTGTACAATATCAATCAGATTATCTGATGAAGAACTATTTAAAGGAATTGAACTATTAAAAGAAATAATTAAATTACCAATTAAGGTAAGAGTTGAAAAAATAGATATTATAAACTATCCATTTAATCAAATAATGATACTAGATTTAGAAAAATAAAAGGAATTGATCCAAATGAATGAAAATAAAACAAACATCAATTGGGATATCCGTATTTTTTGAAAGGTTAGTTCAAAGTGCTGATAATACTGAATTTTTAATGTTGAGATTTTTATATTTTTATAAAAAAGGAGAAAAATATGATAATAGGAATTGATATAGATGATACAATATCAGAAACTACTATACAAACTGATATTTTGGCAAAAGAGTATACTGAGTGCATTCTAAATAGAAACTTTAAAATACATGAAACAAATAGTTTTGACCCAATGTGGGCTAAATATGTTTATGGATGGTCAATTGAAGAAGATACAGAATTTTGGAATTTATATTATGAAAAAAATATGGAAAATATAAAACCTAAGTATAATGCTGTAAAAGTAATAAATGAATTATATAAAGAGAATAAAATTATTATTATTAGTGCAAGATGGGATAGAAAATCAGGCATAATTAATAGAATAACTAAAGAATGGCTTGAAAAGTATAACATTAATTATCATAAATTATATTTAGGGCATAAGGACAAAAGAAATATTGTAAGGGAAAATAACATAGACTTATTTATTGATGATTCTATAAAAACGTGTAATGAAATACAAAGTATAGGTATAAAATCACTAATAATGACTACCAGATTAAATAAAAATATTGATGTTGGAAAAATAATTAGAGTAAATAATTGGGATGAAATATATTCAGAAATTCAAAAAATGAAAAATGGAGAAATAAAATAATCAAGGAAAGAGAGTAATATGGAAGATAAAAAAGAAAAGTTGCCAAGCACTAACATTAACTGGTTGGCAACACTTTATTCAAACCTTGGAGGAATTCCTTATATTTAAAAGTTTTGCAAGATTTTTGATCTTGCTTTTTTATGCAAAAAAATACAAAATATTGGTATTTTTAGCAAAAAAAATGATGAAAATTACACAAATTTTATTGAGGAATTGAATAGGTGGCAACGTATAGTCAAACCCCCTCTGAAAAATATAACCTATATTATTTGATTTTTTTTCTAATATGGATATATATGAAGATGGAACTATCTTCTTTTTTATGATATAATCTATCTAGATTTAATGAAATGATTCTAATTATTTTGACAAAACTTAATTAATGATTTGTCTTTTTTATAAAAAATAGATTAATAGTATAAAGGAGAATCAGAATGACAATTGACGAATTATTAAGCTGTTTTAAAAGAAGAGTATTAAATACTAAAACCAATAATATGATTATAATAGTTAATGATATAGAGGAACTAGTAGATAATATTCCTAATATAACAAGTTTAGATAATTATAATGGTATTAATAATGCATTAAATATTAAAATAGATTTATCTAAGATTAATTTAAATAGTATTTTAACTTATTCTTTAAATTATTTAAAAGATAAGAATTTAATAGACGATTCACTTGAATATAGATTACCTTTTAATAATAAATTTGATATTAATAAATTTAGAATAATATTACAAAATAATAATATAATGGTTCAATTATTCTTTTATAATATAGAAAGATTATCTATCGAAGAACAAAAACTATTTAATGAATTATATTACTATAATAGTTATGATAATAACTGTTTTAATATAATAACATTAGCAAAAAAGGATTTTAAAACATATTCTTTAAACCAGGATAGAATGTTAGATGATAGAGAAAATTATCAAAAATATAGAATAATTAAATCAAAAATGTTAATTAAAGGAGTTGGTTCCCATGAACGAAAATAAAGCTAATATAAATTGGTTGATATTGATTTAGTCTAGCCATTCATGAAACTCCTATAAAATAAGGAAAAACAAATATTTAGTAATTGCATTTTTTTATAAATAGTTATTAAAAGATATTAAAAATAGATAAAAAATAGCCAAAAATAGCTTAGTATTTGATACTTGATATTGACGGTTAACACATAAAGAATGAGGTGAAATTATGAAAGTATTATTTACAGGTTGTACATTTAATGAAGAAAAGTTAAATGAATTAAAAGAACAAGGGATAGAAGTATCTTCTGGCAGAATGGATTATTCTGAAGAAGAATTAATTGATATTCTAAAGAATTACGATTGTTATATAAATGGTGGAGATGAAATATGTACTAGAAAAGTTATTGAAAACAATAAACATCTAAAACTTATTTCATTTATGGGAACGGGATATCAAAAGTATATTGATGTAGATGCTGCTAAAGAAAATGGAATGCTGAAATGATAAGTAAGATATTGAAAAATGAAACATATATAGGTACCCTAATACAAGGAAAATTTAAGAAACCCGTAAGAAAACAAAAGAAAATGGTAAAGACTGATAAAGAAGATTGGAAAATTGTTGAAAATCATCATGAAGCAATTATAGATAAAGATATATTTGATACAGTTCAAAATATGTTAAATTTTTCTATTGCTGCTCAGGATGAAGAAGAATTTTTAATATCTAAATTGGAATGTGCTGAATGTAATAGTGGATTTTATAGAAAAAAAGCAAAAAACTATTATTACTATATATGTAAATCTAAATATAGAAAGTTAGGATGTAATCTTCAACCAATCAGAAAAGATATATTAGACGAATTAGTACTATTAAACATCAATGATAAATTTAAATTAACTTATAAAAAGTTAAATAAAAATTTAATTGATAAATATGTAGATTCAATTAAAATTTATGACTCAAATGAAGTAGAAGTAGTATATAAAAGTGATAAATAGTGATATAATATAAGCTGTAAAGTTTCCAAAAAATATGTATTAACTATAAAAAAGGGGGTAATTTATGAAGAATAGTGTCATTGAAGTTCAAAATCAAAAAATAAATGTAACAAGCATAAATGAGAAAGATTATATTTGTATTTCAGATATAGCAAAAGCAAAAAGTAGTAATTCTAGGGCAGCAGATGTTATAAGAAACTGGTTACGTAACAGAAGTACATTAGATTTTTTGACTACATGGGAACAAATTTATAATCCTAATTTTAAAGTGTTCGAATCTGAACACTTTAGAAAACAAGTTGGTCTATTAACATTTACGCCTAGTGTTACTGAATGGTGTGAAAAAACAAATGCTATTGGAATGTATTCAAAAATGGGTAAGTACGGCGGGACATATGCACATAAAGATATTGCTTTTGAATTTGCATCTGCAATTAGTCCTGTATTTAAATTATATTTAATAAAAGAATTTGAAAGATTAAAAGAATTAGAAAATAAAAATAGAGAATGGGATGTAAAAAGAATTTTAACTAAAAATAATTATTTAATACATACTGATGCTATTAAGAATTATATATTGCCTGATAATGATTTTTATAAAAATAAAGAATGGTTAAAATATGCAGAAGAAGCAGATATTTTAAATGTTATATTATTTCATACCACAGCAAAAAATTGGAGAGAATTAAATCCAGAACTAGCTAAGAATTCAAATGTTAGAGATTATGCCTCAATAAATGAATTAACAGTTTTATCTAATTTAGAATCTCATAATGCAGAATTAATCAAAGAAGGTAAAACTAAAGAAGAAAGATTTGAAATATTAAGTGATATATGTAAATATCAATTAGATATACTTAATAATGCAGAAAAAATTAAGTTGTTAAATGAAAGTAAAGGTAGTGATTAAAATGTCAAACGAAGAAAAAAGTTTCCAAAAAACGAGTATTAACTGGTTGATTTCAATTTAATTAAAAACACTACTAAAACCTTATAAAATAAGGAAAATTACAAAAATACATCTTGCATATTTTAATAAAAAATAACTGAAAATTCCAAAAAAAAAGTGAAAATGGTTAAAAATAAAAGTTTTTTTGTTAAGAAGTTGCAAGGTGATTACGAAGGTTAAGAACATATAAAAGAGTTGAATAATAATATGAAAGTTGGTAATTTATGAAACATTATATTATAGTTAAATTTAATGATGATTATGATTATTTAAATGAATTAGAAGAAATACAAGAATTATTTAATAATTCTTTATCAATTGATGGTGTTGATAAAGTTGAGATTTATAAATCTAATTCCAAACTATCTAATAGATATGATTTAATGATTAAAATGGATTTAACACATGATGGTTTAATTAATTTTGATAATTCATGGATACATGCTAAATGGAAAAATGATTATGGAAAATATATACAAAGTAAAACTATATTTGATTGTGAATAATGAGGAAAGTGTAATTGATGAGTAATAATTATAATGTAAAAGAATTAAGAGAAAAATTGGATAGATGTAAAAATATAGATTTAAAAGATGTTAGTCTTGATGATGTTGATGAAATATCTTCTATAAAGATTGATAGAAGAAAATCTAGTAATGAAAGAATTTTGGATTTTTTAACGAAAATTAAAAATCCATATATATTTAAAGTTAATAATACACTTGTTAAAATTGGCTTTTCTGATAATAATAGAACCGCTGATGATGCATTAACTTGTGTACTTAAAAATTTATATAGGTGATTTTTTTATTAAAAAGTATTTGTTGTATAGTTCGATTAGAGTGGCGATTTTATGATAATATTTATAGTTATATTAGTTATTGTTTTATTATTATTTATTATAGGAACTATTTCAGAAGATAATGATGCTTCATCAGTAACAAGTAGACAAATTATGGATGATTCTTCAGATTCTTTCTATAAAGGGTCTGGATTTGGAGATTTAACTTTTTTTAAAGAGGAATTGATTGAAAAAAATGGTGCTTATTGTGAAATGTGTGGACAGACAGATGTTCCTTTACAAGTTGATCATATCGTACCAATTTCCAAAGGTGGACTGAATGAAATAAGTAATATGCAACTATTATGTTATGAATGTCATATGAAAAAGCATAATTATTATTTTGATGAATTAGGCTCTTCTAATAGAAAAGTTCCCAAAAAGTATGAATTACTAAATTGGGCATATAGAACTAATAGTAAAATAGAAATCAAATATAAAAAATACGATGGTATTATTACAAAAAGAATTGTAAGACCAATTACAGGAGTATATTATAAAAAATATGGGGAAAAAGGAGCTTATTATATTATTGCATTTTGTTATTTAAGGAATGAGAATAGAGAATTTAGAGTTTCAAGGATAGAATACATAAAAAAGATAAATGAGGAATAGAAATTTATAAAATAATAATAACATTACAAGTTGAGGCATATGACCTTGAAACTATATTATAAAATTTGATGTTGCAATAGTATCCCCTAATAAATGACATAAATTTAGACAGATTAGTACAAAATCTGCCTTTTTTATGCTATAATTTTAATGATTTTAAAAAGGAGATGACTCTCATGAATGAAAATAAAACTAATATAAATTGGTTGATATTGATTTAGTCTAGCCATTCATGAAACTCCTATAAAATAAGGAAATACTATTATTTAGTAATTACATAATTTAATAAATAATTACTGAAAAGTATTAAAAATATATAAAAAATAGTCAAAAATAGCATAGTATTTGATACTTGGTATTGACGGTTAACCTAATATAAAAGAGGTGTTATTATGATGCATGATCTAAAACTATATAGTGAGAATTTTGATAGAATTAAATCAGGATTTAAAACTAGGGAGTATAGATTATATGATGAAAAAAGAAGATTAATAAATGTAGGTGATACAATAAGATTTGTTAAACTTCCAAATATGGATGAATATATTTATGCTGATGTACTGGCAATAGAGATATTTAGAAATTGGTATGATTGCTATGAAAAATATTTTGATGAAGATTTTAAGGATAGATATGATTCAATTCAAGATGTTGTTGATGACACGTATAGCGGAGGATATTATACTAAAGAAGATAGTGATAAGTATGGATGTTGTTGCTTGAAATTGTCGAAGATTAGAAAGTTAAATTAAAAGGAGTTGATCCAAATGAATGAAAATAAAACTAATATCAACTGGTTGATAACAATTTAGTTAAGACCAACTTCAAATCCTTATAAAATAAGGCAAAAGTGAAAAATAGATCTTGCATGTTTTATATAAAAATATGTTAAAATAGATAAAATTTAGTAAAAATATAGTGTTTTTAAGCAAAATTGCTTAGGAATTGATAAGGTGAGAACGGATAGTCAAGACCAGACAAAGAACATATAATAAAATTTTTGTATGATATAAATGTTAGTTAGAGGTGTTTAAAGATGATTAAAATAAAAGATATATATAAATCATATGGTGAAAAAGAAAATAAAGTTGAAGTATTAAAAGGAATTAATTTAAATATTGAAGATGGTGATTTTGTAGTAATATTAGGTCCTTCTGGATCTGGAAAATCTACTTTATTAAATATTGTTTCAGGACTAGAAAAACCAGATAAAGGAACTGTTTCGTATGATGAAAAAGAAATAACAAAGTTAAACGATAAGGAATTAACTGAATTTAGAAAAAATAATATTGGTTTTATATTTCAACAATACTATTTGTTGCAAAATTTAAATGTTGAAAAGAATGTTAGAATGGGTGCTGATTTAGTATCAAACAATGATTATAAAAATATTATTAAAGCAGTAGGTTTAGAAAAAAAATTAGATAAGTATCCATTTGAATTATCTGGTGGAGAGCAACAAAGAGTTTCTATAGCTAGAGCTTTAGCAAAGAAATCCAAAGTTTTATTTTTAGATGAACCAACTGGTGCCTTAGATGAAAAAACTGGTAGATCTATTTTAGATTATATTTCTAAGTTGCAAAACGAAGAAAAATTTACAATAGTTATGATTACTCACAATGAAAATATTGCTGAAATGGCTAAAACAATTATTAAAATTAATTCCGGAAAAATAGTTGAAACAATTAATAATAAAGAACAGAAAACAGCATATGAGATAGGATGGTAATCGTATGATTAGTTTTAAAGATGTAATAAAAACAATTGGTATAATAGCAATGACTTTGTGTGCAGTATTAATATCAACTTTATTTTTAAATTATATGATAGATTTAAGAGATATTAGTAATTTAATTACAACATCTGAAATGCAAACTTTTTATGATGCTCAATTAATGACAAGTAAAGTAGTAGTAGGTGTAACAGGAGGATGTTTATTACTTACAACAATAGTTACTTTGTTTTTCTATATTAAAATATATATAGATAATCATAAAAGTGAACTTGGAATTTTGAAGGCATTAGGTTATTCAAATTTTTCAATATCAAAAAGATTCAGTATATTTGGCTTATCAGTTTTTATTGGTACTTCCTTAGGATACATTATGGCATTATTAATGATGAACTATTATTATGAAGTTCAATTAGAAGATGGCTTTTTACCAGTGTTTAAACCAACATATAATATTGAATTATTTATATATTTAGTTATAATTCCAACAATTATATTTGGAGTTTTATCTATGATATATGCAAATCGTAAATTAAAAACACCTGCACTTGATTTAATCAAAGGTAGTGAAAAAATTAAAATAAAGGAAATTAAAAGTGATGAAGATAAATCATTTTTAAAACAATTAAAAATATCTACATTTAAACAAAAAAAATCATTAATATTTTTTATAGGATTTTCAGTTTTTTGTTTTGCTAATTTAATTCAAATGGGGTTTAGTATGAATGATTTGGCTTCTCCATTAATGAAGTGGATGATGTATATAATAGGAATAGTATTGTCTGCAGTTACTATGTTATTAGCAATGAATACTTTAATTAAAAATCAAAAAAAGAATATTGGCATGATGCGAGTGTTTGGATATCAAATGAAAGAATGCAGAAAATATATATTAGATAGTTATAAAATTGTTTCTTATATAGGATTTGCGTTGGGTACGATTTATCAATATTTTTTATTAAAAATAATGGTGGAAATTGTATTTAAAGATATTGAAGTACCTGAATATTCTTTTAACTTTAAATTATTTTTAATCACACTAGGTATTTTTATTATTGTCTACGAATTATTAATTAGATATTATTCTAGAAAACTAAATAAGATTCCAATTAAAGAAATAATGTTAGATTCTATTTAAAGAATTGCCACATGGTTTAGCGTTTTCATTAAACAAATTGATTGCAAAGAACATCTAAATAACATAAACTTAGACAGATTAATACAAAATCTGCCTTTTTTATGCTATAATTTTAATGATTTTAAAAAGGAGTTGATCCAAATGAATGAAAATAAAACTAATATAAATTGGTAAGTTCCGCATTATGTTAAACCATCAACAAACCATTTATTTATAAGATTTTTATTCGTTTTTCTTTTTACATTTTTAGGGTAAAAAATTACTAAAAATTGAAAGAAATAGGGGTAGTTCCGATATAAGTTAACAATATTAAAAAGAAAGGAGTATTTTAGATGGAAGATAACGATTTAATAATATACAAAAATAGTGATGGAAATATAATTGTAGATGCAATATTTAAAGACGAAACTTTATGGCTTACACAAAAAGGAATGTCAAAGGTTTTTGATTGTAGTACAGATAATATTTCATTACATTTAAAAAATATTTTTAAGGATAATGAACTTGACGAAAATTCAGTTGTCGAGGATTCCTCGGTAACTGCTTCTGATGGTAAAAATTATAAAACTAAAATTTATAATTTAGATGCAATAATAGCTGTTGGTTATAGAGTTAATTCCAAAAAAGCTACAGAGTTCAGGATTTGGGCAACAAAAGTATTAAAAGAATATATGACTAAAGGTTTTGCTTTAAATGATGAGAGATTCATTAGAGGAAACAAATACGATAGCAAATATTTTGATGAATTATTAGAAAGAATTAAAACAATTCGAGTTAGCGAAAGAATGGCATATCAAAAAATAACGGATTTATTTATTGCTACATCAACTGATTATAATCCAAAATCAGAAGAAGCATATACTTTTTTTAAAATAGTACAAAACAAATTACATTATGCTATTTCTGGACATACTGCTGCTGAACTTATTTACAGTAGAGCAGATTCAAATAAAGAACATATGGGATTAACAAATTGGAAAAATTCTCCTGATGGTTTAATATATAAATATGATGTAAGTATTGCTAAAAATTATTTAAATAAAGAAGAGTTAGAAAAATTGAATGATTTAACAAATATATTTTTAGTATTTGCAGAAGACGAAGCAAAGGAAAGACATATAATGACTATGCAAGATTGGATAAATGCAACAGATGATTTATTAAAATTTAGAAGAAAGAAAATACTAGACAATTCAGGAAGTATTTCTCATAAGCGAGCAGTAGAAAAAGCAGAAAGCGAATATGAAAAATATAGAGTAATACAAGATCAAGAATATGTTTCATCTATGGATAAATTTTATAATAAGTATTTGAAAGAAAATAATAAGAAGGAAAATTAAAAACTTGTACTTAAAAAAGGAGTAATTATGAACAAGAAATTAATTAAAGAATTTTTAATAATAACATTTACAATAATGCTAGTATTTTGGGGTGGATGTGCTTTTATTAGTCAATTTTATAATTTTACAGTTAATAATCTTTATTTAAGAATTATGCATATTATTGGTGGTTTTTCACCAACCATTGCTTCTTATATATCACTTAAAAGAAATAATAAAGTTAAAAATTTTAAAGAGTGGTTAAAGATAATATTTGATTTAAAACATAATATTTGGACATATCTTTTAGTCATTTTATTTGTATTTATTTATTATATTATTGGTTGCACAATAAATGGATTTGAAATTGGCGCACCAATATTTATGATTATAATCATTTTACCAATGATGTTAGTTGGTGGAGGAAACGAAGAAGTTGGTTGGCGAATGATTTTACAACCAGAATTAGAAAAAAAATATGGTTTTAATTTGGCAACGATTTTTACTGCTATTATTTGGTGGATATGGCATTTACCATTATTTTTTATAAAAGGTACTGCCAATGGTAACATGAATTATTTTCTTTTTGGAATTATGTGTTTAACATTATGTTATGCCTTAGCAACAATAAAAAAAGTATCAAAAGGTGTTTTTCCTTGTATATTAACACATTGTTTAATAAATGGGTTGTCTGCAATTTTTGTATTTAATTACAGTTTTATTAGTTGCTGTATAAGTTTGGTTATAACAATAATAGTATCAATTACAGTTTTAAATATGAATAGTAAAACACGATATAATAATTAATATATCTAATAAAAGGAAGTGAGAAAAATGTCAGATAAAGATGAAAAATTAACTAAAGTCGGAATTAACTGCCTGCCTTGTATTTATACTGTACATTGCTTAAACGCTTATAAAATGGGACTTTTTAGCAAATGAGATCTTGCGAGTTTTAGTAAAAAAGAAAGAAAAATAATAAAAAATAGGTTAAAATATACTCATTTTTGTGAGGAATTAGAGTACTGACTTGTAACACTCTGACACTTATTTTTAAACACATTTTATATGTGTTTTGTGTGTGATAAAATATTATGATTAATAATTCGCAAAATAGTAATCTTACGATCATTCATGTATATGTAAAAATAAGCTCTTTTCATGGTAAAATAATAATATAAATAAAATTAAACCAACAGTGTGTGTTAATTACTAATAAAAAATGATAATATTTTTTTGAGGAAGTGAGAAAAATGGATCAAAATAAAAGTGGTAAATTTATTGCTAAATTAAGAAAAGAAAAAAATATGACTCAAGAACAACTCGCAGAAAAAATGGGTGTTAGTATAAATGCTGTTAGTAAATGGGAAAGAGGACTAAGTTTTCCAGATGTATCACTATATAAGAAATTATGCAAAGAGTTAGATATAAATATAGAAGAATTAATTAATGGAGAAAAAGACAAGAGTGAAGAAGCAAAAGAAAAAGCTATAATTTCTACAATAAAAGAAACAGATAAGATAAAAAAGAATTCTAAAAAATTATTAATTGTTTTATCAACAATTTTCGTGATTATAGTTTGCGGATTAATTTATTATAATAAAAATTTAAAAGTTAATTTAGTTAATGATTCAGATTATTTATATGATGAAGTTATTAGTTTTATAAAAGAAAAAGAATTTAAAGAGAATCCAGATTCAAAAGAAAAAGATTTTAATGTCTTTTATAGTTATCATCCTTTTGGTATAGAAAAAAAGAATGATTATAAATATGTATATTTATGGATCTACGAGCAAAGTTATTATATTGAAAAAGAAGAGTATGGTAGTGGGTTAGCAATATCTTCAGGAAGTTCCATGCCAATTAAAGCTATTTTTAAAAATAATAAATTACAAGATATAGTATATCCAAAAGATGGTAATCAGTATGTTCCTTCAATTAAAGAAATGTTTCCAGGTATAATAGAGTATCAAGTTTTAAACTTCGATAACGAGAAAAATATTAATAAATTATTTAATGAAGTTGAACAAAGAAAAAGCATATATTATGATTATTTGAACCTGGATATGAGTAAAATAACAATAGATGATTTGGTTTATGATGATTTAATATTTTCTGTAGAATATAAAGAAGGAAAATGTAATATTCCTGTTTTATTAAGTATATATAAAAACAACAGATATAAATTATATACTGAATATAAAGGTTGTAAATCTCAATATTGTAATGCTATGTTACAATATGTAAAATCAGTTGATGGTGAATATAATTATGATGTTATAGAAATAATAAGACACAGTGAGGATGGAAATATTCGTCAATATACAAATGATGCTCTACCAGAATTTATGATTCATTCTGGTAAAGGGCATGAGTTTATAACTGATAGCGATAATAAATATCTAAAAGAATTACTAAAATCTATAGATGTTGATTTATATCAATGTGCTAAACCAAATTACGAAGATTAAAACAATCGGAAGATTCTTGCTTTCACGAACAATCGCATTATTAAGATATTCACGTACATTAAGGTGAGAAATAATCTCATCTTTTTTTAGTAATTTTTCAATCATTTATGAACCAATCTTTAATTAAATAAAATTATAAAAAAATTCTTTTAAAAACATATTTGC
>Ga0256404_1009963_pt1 | contig 13359 bp, 11 predicted proteins | sample RumenRJG_01DNA_FD_185990 | JGI IMG/M metagenome (GOLD analysis project Ga0256404, IMG submission 185990) | Bovine rumen microbial communities from Lethbridge, Alberta, Canada - RJG_01 | ecosystem: Host-associated > Mammals > Digestive system > Stomach > Rumen | place: Canada: Alberta | collected...
GTTAAAACGAGCTCCTGAAAAATGGTACACTATAGCGGACACGCTCTCGTCGAAGGTTCTGTGCTTGTTGGGCGCACGTCTTAAAATATACCCGTTCTCCGTCGAGAGCGGGTTTTTTCTTATACTTTCTCGTCGGTGTCTGCAAAAGCAAAAAACGCAAAAAAAGCAAAAAAGTGTATATTCTTAGCGGACCCTTTATGGTGTACAGTAAACGTTAAAATTCTTCTTTTTCTCGTCGACAAAATCTAAACTATACCCTCTTTTTCCGCAAACTATATCCGCACAGCTTAAATTCCCGAAAATTTTTGTCATACTATAATTAGTACTTCTCGTCGAGGAAGTATAAAAACTACTAAAATTTTTTGCGAAAACTATGAATATACTGGGCACAGTTTGGACACTATATCCGCGTGATTTTTCCGGTTACTAGGATACGATTTCTTGCGCTTTTATTGTGTCATGTGCGCTTTTTGGGCACAGTAAATAAGCAAGATTAAGCAAATAACCTATGCGGAGAATGGACAGAGTTTGGACACTAAAGCCCGATAATTCGATTCCGGATGTGTTTTTAGTGAATGTTTTTGATACAAAAAGATGAGCTCAATGTACAATCTCCCACTTTAAGCAGTAGTTTTAACAAAGTAAAATATGATATTAATATAGTTATGGATAATAAGAGAAAAATAATGAATCGCGCACTGATAACCCCCGATTTATTAAAGTGGGCTAGGAAAACATTGGGCCATCTCACCCCGGAAGAAGCTGCAAGTAAAATCAAAATACCATATGAACAATTGATTGAATGGGAGGATGGGCGAAAAGATATTTCCATTTCACAATTAAGGAAATTAGCTCATATTTACAATACGTCTATTTCTACATTTTATCTTTCCGAACCGCCATCAGCAAAAGGAAAGAATTTAGTAGATCGCAGAATCCTTCCTATAGGAGATTCAGGGTTTTCTCCTCAACTATTGGATTTAATAGCTGATCTAGAAGAAAAACAGGAGTGGTTATCCCATAACTTAAAAGAGCAGGGAAAACCTGTTGTATCATTTGGTAAATTTTCCATTAAATCACCCATAGATTCTATTGTTAATGATATAAAACTAAAATTAAATATTGATGTGCAAGAACAAATTAAAACTAAAAGTAATCGAGAATCTCTACATTTATGGGTCGATAGAGCCGAAGACTTCGGTATCAATGTTTCTTCACGAAGCGACGGTATCCCTCTAGAAGAATTTCGCGCATTTGTTCTATATGATACCTATGCCCCCTTCATTTGTTTGAACTCAAAAGATTCTCCTGCGGGACGTTTATTCTCTTTATGTCATGAATTAGCTCACTTGTGGTTAGGTCAGTCTGTTATTTCAAACATTCATGAAAATCATGACGAAACTGAAATGTTTTGTAATAAAATAGCCTCGCATTTATTGATCGATGATAACATCCTCTATAATTTATGGAGCAATAGGAACAGGCAAATGGATTTAAAAGGGCAAATACACTATATTGCGCATACTTTTTCTATAAGTGAGGAGTGTGTTGCTAGATATTTATTTGATTCGGATCATATTTCTAGAGAAGAATACCAGGAATTGAGACAACTTTACAATATCCGCTGGAAATATCTGCAGAAACAAAAAAACAGTGGTGGTCCGATTTATGGCCTGAGAATGGTGTTGGAAAATGGAGCCTATTTTACTCAACAGGTATTAGCCCAATACCACAGAGGAACTCTTTTGGGTTCGGAAGCATCTTCTCTTTTAGGTGTAAAAATTAATCATTTCAATGCACTTGCAGAGTATTTACCGCCAAGGATGTAGTGTATGTTCAACAAATATTGTTTTGATACTAGTGCATTTATTGAACCTTGGAATAAACATTATCCAATTAGGCTTCTCCCTCAGTATTGGAAAAATATTGCTAACTTGATTGATGCAGGAAGAATATTTTGCCCTGTAGAAGTATATGAAGAAATCCTTAAAAAAGATGATTCATTAGTGGAATGGATCAAGCAGCGAAAAGAGAAACTGGTACATCCTATAACAATTCCAGTACAACAAAAAGTTACTGAAATCCTTTCCAGATTTCCCAAACTAATTAAAGTCTATAGAAATCAATCGATGGCAGATCCATGGGTCATTGCTCATGCCCTGATTGAAAATGCCATTGTTATAACAAAAGAAATTCCGGGATCCAATACAGATATTAAGATCCCTAATGTGTGTATAGCATATCAATTGGAATATATGGACGAAATTGGACTGGCAGAAAGAGAAAAATTACTTGAAATATAGTATATCCTCTTGGTAATAATTGGTATATGAATTTCTTTCTATCAAATGCCTCCTTATAGTTTTAAATCGACGACAGTCATTACGGAATAATCACTACATATGAAATTTGCATTGGTTAATAATAAAAGGCAAGAGCCAACACCTAAAACAAGAGGAATTTGTCCTGTTTGTAACGGGGTGGTTATTGCTAAATGTGGAAAATTAAAAGCTCATCATTGGGCTCACGAAACAAAGCAAAATTGTAGAAATGACAGATGGGAAACAGAAGGGGAGTGGCATAGAAATTGGAAAAATAAATTCCCCGTAGAGTGGCAGGAGAAAATCATTCTTGTTGATGGAGAGAAAAATATAGCAGATGTCCAAACTGACAAAGGGCTGGTTATAGAATTTCAGCACTCTCACATGAACCCCGACGAGCAAAAGGCTAGAGAAAACGCATACAAAGACATGATATGGGTTGTGGATGGAACAAGATTAAAATATGATTTTTCAAGATTTAAAAAAAATGTAAAGGATAATGCCAGATTATTTTTAGAAATTAGGAAGAATGTTAAACTATTTTCGATCGATTTTTTTGACGAAGTATTCCCCAAGAATTGGATAAACTGTAGTGTTCCTGTCATTTTTGATTTCTTAGGTCTTGAAAAAGAAGAGAATGCAGATGTTTTCCAAAGATATCTATATCTGCTATTACCAAGAGCTAAAGTTAATCCTGACGATTTTTCTGCGTTTTTGCTCTATCTTCCTAGAACATTGTTCCTTCCTCTGATTAATGACGATTGGAAAATGTTTTATTCTGAGTTAATATCCGGGATCCTCAAAATACAAAAAGCGGCAAATGTAAGAAAAACAATTCCTCAACCCCAACCAGTCTTTTATTTCCGTAGACGCAGATTCAAAAGGCGTTTCTGGTAAATCAACCCCATTGAGATATAGCTAAACCATAGGCAAAGACCTTAGATAAATACTTCTATTGGCTTCCAAATATTCCGATTGGTCATATCTTCAGTCCATTTAGTATTGCTCAGATATAGTTGGTTACCAATTGCACGGACAAAGCCCCATTTAATATTTGGATATTTTTCGGCGTATGTTTTCATGGCCTCAAATTTATTTTCAACATATGAGTCAATGTTAGCAGATTCTCCCTCCGCATTCATTCCACCTTTTGCCTCTATAACCCAAATATCACCATTTTTAAGCTGTATTATATAATCTGGATAGAAATTATTCCTTCTAAATGCCTTCCTGTACACAATGCTAAAATATTCGTCTCCTTTGTCTCCGTTTTTGTATACATACTGTACCGGATCGTAGTGTTCACACCATTCTTCAAATACAATTTCTGTATGGGTCCGATTCGGTTGCATTAAAATGTTGCTGCCATATTTCTCAAACACATTTTTTGACAAAAATTTTGTAGCAGATATTTTTTTATGTTGTTTATAATACTGATACGTAGGAATCGCCCACTTTTCACTAATGATATCTGTTTCTTTTAAATCGCCAATTTCCGTTTTATTTACTTGCTTAAACACTTCTACAAGCCGATCTCTATTATTTACCAAAAAAGCATTGTATTCACGCAAACTCATATCTTCTAACAATTTGTTTTCATGTTCGAATGCCTGTTCCTCTTGGGATAAAAAAGAAAACTGTTTTTCTTCGGGACCAAATAGAATACGTAAGGCATTGTTAGAAATATTTTCATCAATACCTATTGCAGCAGCTATTTTTCGTTTAGCATCACGTATAATAAACCCATCGTCATGGTTATTAATCTGATGTTCACCACCAAAAATGGTGTTAAGATTCAATATGTCATGGGTAGTTCTAGCAACACCTTCAATAGCAGTTGTTTTTAGTTTTGTGCCAAAGACATATCCTTTTGCCGTTTCCATCTCGTGTTTATTGAGTCGTCCATTCTTATCTAAATCGCACTCCTTCAACATGGCTTTTCGTATTACTTTCACCACGGCTTCGGGATTAACAGCAAATCTATCACTTCCATTGAGGACATCTTTTTCCAGCAACCAATTGGGCGCATCTGATTTCCGTTTGTACTGATATGTGTAGAAAGAATCTGAAATACTATTTGTAAGTCCCTCACTAAACTGATTATCCAATGTATATAGATAACAATTATCCACTAGCGCATTATCATAATGCTTTCTTCCCGGCATCCTGCGGATTCTACCGACGGTTTGGACATTAAATCGCTCTGTTCCGCCTTCTCTCAATTTTACGAGTATTTTGGCCCGAGGGCAGTCCCACCCTGTCGCAATGGCCTGTTTAAACAACAAGAAGGCATATTTCCCATCAAGTTTTGTAATCTCCTCCGGATTATCGGGGTGGTCACCGCTAAACCATGACGTAACAAGCCCGGAACTTTCAGGATATCCCATATCTTCTAACGCTTGTTTAACACGTTTAATCCAATCCTCACTTCCATTCGGAAATTGTATGAGAACAAGAGGACGTATTTTGAGTCCCATTTTGTCATATTCTGCTTGGATCTCTTTTCGTTTCTTGTCCGCTAATTCTAGAAGTAACAAGTCATCATCCTGTTTGTTATTATCTTGAATTGCTTGAGATACTCCTTCGTTAATAGAAATACCCGTAGCAATCAGTCCGGCTGCAATCACTTCATCATCTTTAATTTCTTCAAGAGAATCACCCTTGCTCATCGGGGTGGCAGAAACACGTAACACATGTTTCGGTTGTATATTGGCCACATATTCATTAGCTGTATCACGATATTTGTGTTCTTCATCAATAATCATGAATATATCAATCTGGCTATTATGACAGGCTAATACTTTAGTCATTAAATCCTTCTGTTCTCCTTCCCGTAGTACAACATTGGATTTTTTATTAATTTTATCCCAGTTGATAAAATAGACTTTTCCTCGTGGATCAGGTTCATTTATAAAATCGTACACATCCCCATCCATGATACCGGATGTCAGCTCTTGAAAAGTTAGTTGAGATTGTTTTTCCAATCCGCCCGCTCCAGGACATAGCCATAAAAATACAGTATTCGGGTTTTCATCTAAATAATCATCAATAAATCGGCACACTACCACCGTTTTACCGGAGCCTGTCGGGGCATATAAGACGACTTCTTCATGATCGGCACATTTTTTTAGAAGGCCTTCCTCATGTTTAGTTTGAAAATCGATTATCTCTCCGTTAAACATTATTCAGCAGCCTCCCTTAATTCTTGCCCAAAAAATTCTTTGGGAATATATTTATACCCCTTCTCTTGCAGTAGTTTTAATTCTTTGGCATTAAATATAATATTTTGATTAACCCAAACATGTTCAATTTGGGCATATTTCTTTTTGTCCAAAATAATATTCTTGAAATCTGTCTTATTTAGAATGAGGACATTCTTTTTATTATCTATCTCGATAGCATTTTGAATTTCAATCATTTCTTTAACGTGCAAAGCGAGAGCATTACTTAAAAGATAATCTTCCGGCTTACGTGGCGTCCATTCGCATTTGAAGTATTTTATATTGGCATTAAATCCGTCAGCCATTGGAATATCACTTCCCAAATAATTACCTTTTAAAGGGTTATTATTAATATCCTTTCCTTCAATACTGCAGACTGTTCTAGGCCACGTCACATATTGCGCAATTCCTTTTGCTTCCCACTCGGGATCTCCTTTTTTAATGCCTCTTTTAGCAAACTCTTTCTCTTCTGTCTCTGATATTTCATTATTTGTAACCATAATCCATCTACGGTGTCCGCCATCTTCACAATTAAGTAAATTTACAGCATGGCCAGTAGTTCCCGATCCTGCAAAAAAATCAATAATTACAGCATTTTTGTAGTCATTAATTGCGTAATATAAACAATCTTTTACAGCATAAAGAGATTTGGGATATGAAAATCTATTTCCAAGTATCGTATTGAGAAGATTTGTACCATATTCCGTAGCATCATGAGTAGAATTATCCCATTGAGTTACTTGTGTCGTACTTTTAGGTGTTTTATGGTAAGCAATAATAGAGCCATCTGGATTATACCCCGTAATCTCTATCTCGCCCTTATTAATTCCATTGACTGTACCCGTTTGAAGATATGTTATCTCGTATTGTTGAGAACTTTTGTCATTATAACGCCCAACTTTAAGATATCCTTTCTCATATAATTCCATCGCTTTCTCTGGTGATAAAGACCAACATCCTTCTGAACCGTCTTTACGTATTGGGAAGACTGAAATGCAACCTTCTACATGCGGAACAAGCTTCACATCCTTTTCGATTGGAAGAGGAGATCCAAATTTAATAATTTTTTTTGTTTTTGCATGTATGTAGATCGGATAAAATAGAAATGGACGTCCGCGTCTAAAATTTCCTTTACTTGTCCCACTCCTTTTAAGTGAATGCCAATGAATAGGCTGTTTGGATTCTGCAGATAACATTTTCCCTATTGTGGCATTCCCAATGCGCACGTAATATATATACTCATTTACTCTAGTAAACTCGGAAAATCTCATAGAACCATGTCTATTAATTACGCTACTAATCATTTGAATCTTGGCATTTGGAAATACTTCCTCAAGCAAACATCCAAGCCGTAAGTATTCCTTCTCATCGATAGTGCAGATTAAAACAGATTTCTCTGGGTTTAACAATTCTTTTGCTAAATGCAAACGATTTTTCATCATAGAGAGCCATTTACTATGACGGTAGACATCATTGGTGTCAACATAATCGTTATTGTATTTCCAGTCTCGTGCTCCAGTATTATAAGGCGGATCTATGTAAATACAATCCACTTTTCCTTTGTGTGTTTTTTCCAATAGATAAAGAGCTTGGAGGTTATCTCCTTCTATGATAAAGTTCCAGGGCAATTTTTCATCTTTACATAACCGTCTTTTTTTATCAGCACAGAATACGGGAATGTTCTCCTTCAATTTGTCATCCACTTCTTCAGAGTGTTCTTCCCATACAAGGCCGTATTTCTTCTCCCGTAGCTGATTTTCGATTTCATTGAAAGCACGGATGGAAGCATCATCGGTATGCATCTTTTTCAAACCTTCCAAGAAGGAAATCATTCTATCTCTCTTTTTCTTTGATAAATTTTCAGCCATAAGGATTCTCCGTATCATCGGAATCCCAAAAAAGAGATAGATCCGTGTATAAAAAAACGGCTGCACTATCTGAGCTATCGAACTAACCCAAAAGAAACAGCCGTAACTTCTTGCCGCCTGAAAAGGCGGCAAGAAGTATTTTCAGCGTATTAGCATGGGCTCATGACTTCCCACACAGTACGCCTAAATTGGCTGCTTTTGGAGTTCGATATGCCTTTGATTTCTCAAAAGCTTTTCCTTTCTAGGATTCCAAAAACAGTTAAAAATGTCTTTGCCCTATTTTGGGCTCTATTTTTCTCCTTAATATTAATTCTTAATACTTTTATTGTAGCAAACATATACCATAAACGCGTAAATTTCACTTAATTGCGTATATTTCGCTATTTTCCACAAATATTATACTGGTAGAAAACGACAACATGCAGTCGTTGTACTCCTACAGATACAACTTGACTTCTCTCCATAGAAGAAGCGTGTACCACTACGCATCTCGCCCAACTCCATGCCACTTTCTCGCATTTGATAAAATAGACATATGGCAAAGCAAAAAACCTACCTGGCAATTGATCTCAAGTCCTTTTATGCGTCTGTGGAGTGCGTGCAAAGGGGCTTAAACCCGCTTACCACCAACCTAGTGGTGGCCGATGCCAGCCGTACCGAAAAAACCATCTGCCTAGCCGTGTCTCCATCCCTTAAAACCTATGGGATCGGTGGCCGTGCCCGTTTGTTTGAGGTGGTCCAGCGCGTAAAAGAGGTCAACCGCAAACGCCAAGCCAAGGCCCCAAATCGCCGTCTAACGGGCAAATCCATCCACGCCCCCGAACTAGCCCGAAACCCCAGTCTAGCGGTGGATTACATCGCCGCTCCGCCCCAAATGGCCAAGTACATGGAGATTAGCAACCAAATTTACGATATTTACCTCAAATACGTAGCACCGGAGGACATCCATAACTATTTGGTGGACGAGGTGTTTATTGACGCTACGGATTATTTAAAGCTCTATAAACTCTCCGCACACGACTTTGCCATGAAACTCATCCGCGAGGTCCTGCAAACTACCGGCATTACTGCAACCGCCGGGATAGGCACGAACCTGTATCTTGCCAAAGTAGCCATGGACATTGTGGCTAAACACATTCCTGCTGATAAAGACGGCGTGCGCATTGCCGAGCTAAACGAGCAAACCTATAAGGAAACCCTTTGGTCTCACTCGCCCATTACGGACTTTTGGCGTGTAGGCGGCGGCATTGCAGAGAGACTGGAAAAACTGGGGCTCTACACCATGGGCGATATTGCGCGGTGTTCACTGGGCAAAGATGATGAGTATTATAACGAAGAACTGCTCTATAAAACATTTGGCATAAATGCCGAGCTTTTAATAGACCATGCCTGGGGCATTGAGCCCTGTACTATGAAAGAAATCAAGGCCTACAAACCCTCGGGCCATAGTTTGGGTTCCGGTCAGGTGTTAGATAGACCCTATAACTATGAAGAGGGCCACTTAATCACGCGTGAGATGACCGATTCACTGGTGCTTGACCTCGTAGAAAAAGGACTTGTAACCGACCAACTGGTGCTAACGGTGGAGTATGATGTGGAAAACCTCTCTAACCCGACTATCGCACGGGGTTACACAGGGGGCTATGCTGTGGACCGCTACGGACGCAAAATGCCAAAGCCTGCGCATGGAAGCGTTACGCTAGACGCATTTACCTCATCTACCAAAATCATCATGGACGCTATGAGCCAGTTGTATGAGGAAGTGGTGGATGAGCACCTGCTTGTGCGTAAGATCTATGTAACGGCGGGTAGAGTCATCCCGGCCAGCCAAGTTGAAGAGCAACCTGTTTTGGAGCAGCTTGATTTATTTACCGATTACGAAGCACTTAAAAAACAAAGAGCCCAGGAGCAGGAAGAACTCCAACGCGAGCATGACCTGCAAGAGACGATTTTAGACATTAAAGAGCAGTTTGGCAAAAACGCTATTGTCAAAGGCATGAACCTGCAAAAGGGTGCCAAGGCCATGGAGCGCAACAACCAAATAGGGGGCCACAAAGCATGAGTGATACAGAATACAAAGATATTATTCACATGTCGCGTCCGGTTTCTAAAAGGCATCCCAAAATGTCGCTTTTAAACAGGGCGGCGCAGTTCTCGCCGTTTGCTGCACTTAGCGGGTTTGAAGAAGGACTCCAAGAAACGGCCCGCAAGACCACCCACAAACGGGAACTGGACGATAGTGAAAAGAACCTCATTAACGAGCACTTGACCCAACTGGCTGAGGTGCTTGCTACCACCCAACACTCGCCGCGTGTAACCCTGGAATACTTTGAAGAGGACGATTACAAAACAGGCGGTGCGTACCGCATCTACACGGGCCCTGTTAAAAAGATGGACCTCTACAAACGCCTGCTTGTGCTGGCTGATGACACGCGCATTAACCTCGATGACTTAACCCGCGTGGATGTGCTGTACTGATAGTTGGAGTGGGTTGGGGAGATTTAATAGGAAATAGAAAGCCCCGCGAAATGCGGGGCCTTGTTATTATTTAGACAATTCTTCTCGTGCTTTTTGGATGTTTTCTAATCGTTCTTTATCAATTGTCTTAGGAAAAAACGCTAATATCGGAACAGTATGAATCATGCCATTATTGCTTTCGTATTTATAAACCCCTAGATATGTCGAACAAAAGCCACTTGGTGGAGTTAAAACCTTTTGATCGAAGTAGAGTTCGTCTTTTTGCTTTGGATACATGAAAATTTTACTATTGATTGTGCTGCACTTATCATAGGAAGTAACTTCACAACCATGCGCTAAAACATAATCTGACAATACTTGGAAAACCTCATAAGACTGATATTCATTTTCACAATACGGATTTTTAACAAAAAGACCTAATTTTAGGAACTTGTCAACTTCCTCCATTGTATACCCTTCTTCTAAGGCCGACTTCATAGTAAATATGTCCACAGCAGTAATAGGTCTTTCGGCATATTTTTTTATTTCTTCTACGCCTTCTTCTGTTTCCCAATCCTTTAATTTAGTAACAAACTCTTTTTGTTCATCGTCCAAAGTTTCTACTATTTTTTCATTCTGTGAAATAGCGTAAACATGTTCCACAATTTTATGGATTTGAGTTAGGCTGGGTCGTTTTCCTGGTTCATAATTATCAGACTCCACGTTAGAAACGGAAGCACAAGCACCCAAAAACAACCCTAAACATAAAATACAAATTAATTTTTTCATAAATTCTCCTTTTTGGTATTGTAGCACATTGCGAGAAAGTAAGGGCTAAAAGCCTTCAAAACAAGTCCGCACAACTATTTATCGGCAAAAATTCAAGAGTTAAAATAAAATAAAGTGTAAAATTATTGCCGATAACGGCATTTTCTACTTGACTTCTCTGCCTATCACTAAATTAGCAAAAAAACGGCGCGTTAGTGGGCCCGGTAAGGCGTGCAAGCAAGTTAGCATTGATTTAGGGGATTTGATGGGGAAATAGTAAGTTATTTATGGTAAAATAAAAGCAGTTATGGTGAGATAAGAACAGTAAAAAACGGAGGAAACAATAATGGACATAACAGCATATAGGGAAACCTTGAAACGAGGAGAAACAGTTAGTTTTTCTCTTAGTAAAAAGAAAATGTTTTGGTGGCCTATTCTCTTTATTGGACTAGCTATTTTGGGTGCGGGAATGGCTCTCTTTTCAAGGGGAGATACAAAGATGTTGCTCTTTGGTATTTTTGCATTTATTTTCTCTGGAATTTTGGCTGTATTAATGGGAAAATGCTTATTTTCATCTCATTTGCCTTTAGTGTTGGCTATCAATAAAGAAGTGCTGACGGTTTACGATTTGCCTATATCTGCCTTGCTAGGCGGGAAAAATCCAGCTGCCCTAATTCCCCTGCATGAAATTTTAGATATAGATATTAAAGCAATTCAAATAAAAAATTCTCAGGAATCTTTCCTGGCGTTGCAGTGTGTTCCGTCTGCTGTGCAAAATATTAAACAACACGAAAAGCAGGTTTCGGGGAAACTTCTCAAAATATATGAGGTCATTGGAGAAGATGTAATCACATTAAATGGGGCCTCTTTAATTGATATCCCTTTATCCGATTTTTTGACTTTACTGAAGGATTTGCACAAGGAAATTTCTTCTACAAACAAATAGTTAGCAATTAATGTAATATTTTAAGCCCCGCTAAATGCGGGGTTTTTTATCACAAAATGTTAAGATAAATATTCCCGAACGGGAAGATTTTTCTAAATTTCTGCCATTTCTCTTAAAATATTCCCGAGCGGGAAAAAATTAACAAAATTATCTGCACTACATACTCTTACTGTTTTATAAAAATCCTTAAAATTTAAGCATTTTCAGTAGTTTTTGTATAAGAAATATGGGATCGAATAAGGACTGCCTCGTCGTGTCATCGACGAGACGTTGGGCGCACTTTAACCTTTTAGCTGAATGCCTTCAAGATTAAGTAATTTAATTTTTGTTTTTATACCACCCGCATATCCTGTTAAATTGCCACCGGCACCTATCACACGGTGACAGGGGATAATGAGCGAAATAGAGTTATGCCCCACCGCCCCGCCAACGGCTTGCGCAGACATCTTTTTCATTCCCCTTTTTTTGGCAATCTTATCTGCAATTTCTCCGTAGGTCAACGTGCGTCCATAGGGAATTTGTAGCATAATTTCCCATACTTGTTTACGAAATGGAGTAGTGCGCATGGCAATGGGTGGTGTAAAACCCGGATCCTTACCGCTAAAATAAGTATCCAGCCAACGGCAAGTATCCTTAAAAACAGGCAATGATTTTTCCTGTATAGGCCCCCGCAAAGCGTCAGCAAAGTATTTTTGCCCATCAAACCACAGGCCGATTAAATGGGTTCCGTCGCTTGCCATGGTAATACCGCCCAAAAACGATTGATAATGATATGTATAATCCATCGGTTACATTGTATCAATTTACTCCCTAAATTTACCTAGACTTGGGGAAATAGGGAAATAGAAAGCCCCGCGTGTGCGGGGCTCTTTCATGTTAAGTAAACGATTGCATTTGTCCTATTTCCCGGACAATACTGCCATCACAAACGTCCACGTGTTTTCAAAGGCGGCATGGGCCACGTTCTCCCAAAAATTTTCGTACTGTTGTGCATTATTGGTTTCTTTACCAACCACGTCGCTAATTATACGGAAACTCAAAAACGGCACCTGATACATATAGCATACCTGCGCAAATGATGCCGATTCCATATCGCACGCCAACGCCTTAGGAAACCGCTGCACAATAGATTGCAACGCTTGCGGGTCGGTAATAAACTGCTCTCCGGTACAAATCAACCCCGTGTGTACCGGGCGAGAAAAACGCCCTTCTTTTTGCAACGCTTCCACGGTGGCAAGCAGATTTTTATCTCCCTGGAAAAAGGAAGGAAGTCCTTGCACTTGGCCCCACTCGTTTTCCGGGCCGCAAAATACGTCATGATGAACGTACTGGCTGCCGGCTACCACGTCTAACGAATTTAATTGCGGGTTCAATCCTCCGGCCACACCCGAATTGATAATCGCATCCGGGGCAAAGCGGTTAATTAATTCTACCGCACACGCAGCCGCATTGACTTTGGCAATTCCGCTCTGTGTAACAATCAGCTCGTTACCGTTTTGGCAAAAGCGGTAAAAAACAAATGGACCGAACTTCCGTTGTTGGGCACCCGGTAGCCGGGTTAAAAGTTGCTTTTGTTCTTTTTCAAGCGCACAAATAATTCCTATTTTCATACTTATATTGTGGCATAATTGGCGCGCAAGTACAACAAACTTCTAGAATATATACAGGTTCCGCGTGAAGCCACATCACGCAATTTAAAAGAACGAAGGAAAACCCATGTTACCCAAAGCATCTAAACCGCAAGAAGTAGAAAAAATTCGCCGACAAATGGAAAAGTG
>Ga0256404_1009967_pt1 | contig 13357 bp, 18 predicted proteins | sample RumenRJG_01DNA_FD_185990 | JGI IMG/M metagenome (GOLD analysis project Ga0256404, IMG submission 185990) | Bovine rumen microbial communities from Lethbridge, Alberta, Canada - RJG_01 | ecosystem: Host-associated > Mammals > Digestive system > Stomach > Rumen | place: Canada: Alberta | collected...
AGATGAACAAGCACTTCAGCCCATATTCTAAGGGCTTTAACTAAAAACCAACCGGAGAATCGCGAAAAAAATCCGGTTTTCAAGTAACAGTGGAAATGGAAGGGTGATTATTCAGCGTTTCCTTAAAGATCAATAAGGCGTTTACGATGGCATTTGTAACCAAAGAGACCTTGGTGGCATCGGATTATGTCGGCCTTGTGTCCGGAGCTATGGTACCAGACAAGATTAAAAGATCCGGTCTGACTTGTGTTAAATCCCCTTATGTAAATGCTCCGGAATTTGAAGAATATCCGATGACTTTCCATTGTGAGGTGATTTCTATTAAAGAAGAGTTCGGCAATTTCAGAATCGTGGGCAGAATCAAGGAGACCACCATAGATAATAAATATATCGGAAAGGATGGAATTCCTCAGATTCGCAAAATGAATATTGTCTGGTTTGAAGATACAAGCAAAGATTATATTCTGATGGGCGAAACTGCCGGTAAGGCTTTTTCTGTTGGAAAAGCACTGATGAAATAAAGCATTGGTACCAATTTTGGATTACACCAAAGGGAAATATCAACCAGAAAATGTAAGGATAAGAGGTAATTGTTATGCCCGGTGAGATCAGACAGAAGAAGATGCTGCCAAAGTATATCGAGGTGCGCGGTGCAAAGGTACACAACCTGAAAAACATTGATGTCAACATTCCTTTGCATGAGATCGTAGCGATTGCCGGTGTCTCCGGCTCGGGAAAATCCTCGCTTGCGCTTGGCGCACTGTACGCGGAGGGCTCCCGCAGATATTTGGAATCGCTCTCTACTTATACGCGCCGAAGGATGACGCAGGCGGAACGAGCAGATGTGGAGGATGTCCGGTACGTACCGGCAGCGCTTGCGCTGCGCCAGCGGCCGGGAGTTCCCGGCATCCGCAGCACGTTCGGGACGCTTTCGGAGCTGCTCAATAGTCTGCGACTTATGTTTTCACGCCTTGCGAGCCACCGATGCCCCAACGGACATTACTGCCCGCCGTCTCTTTCTGTCGCGGCGATGCAGGAAATTACCTGCCCTGTCTGTGGTGAGAAATTCTACGGTCCCGGAGCTGAGGAGCTTGCCTTCAACAGCACCGGCGCCTGCAAGACCTGCGGCGGAACGGGAGTTGTTCAGACTGTGAACGAAGCAGCGCTGGTGCCGGACGATTCCAAGACAATCGACGAAGGCGCGGTCGTCGTCTGGGGAACGCTCATGTGGTCGCTCATGAAGGATATCGTGCGGACGATGGGGGTTCGGACCGACGTGCCGTTCCGCGATCTGTCGCCGGAGGAAAAGGAAATTGTCTACCACGGCGAGCTGAAAAAGCATCACATCCATTATGTTAATCCAAACACACTGGAGCCCGCGGAGATGGATTTTAATTATTACAGCGCGGTTAATTCTGTCAAAAATTCCCTTGCCAAAGTCAAGGACGAGAAGGGAATGAAGCGTCTCGAAAAATATCTGGAAGAAGACGTCTGCCCGGACTGCCATGGAACAAGGCTTTCAGAAGCTGCCCGCGCGCCGAAGCTGCGGGGGATTGGTTTAGATCAGGCAACGGCTATGACACTCTCGGAACTGATCCCCTGGGTGCAGGGGGTTCCGGCGTCGCTTCCGGAAGAGATGCGCCCGATGGCGGAAAACATCTGCGAATCCTTTATGGACGTTTCCAAGCGGCTGATGGATCTCGGGCTTGGATATCTGTCGCTTGATCGGGCGGCTTCGACGCTCTCCACGGGTGAACGTCAGCGGGTGCAGCTCGCAAGGGCAGTCCGCAACCGCACGACCGGTGTCCTTTATGTTCTTGATGAGCCGTCGATCGGCCTGCACCCCTATAATCTCAAAGGTCTGACCGGCGTGATGGACGATCTGCAGGCCGATGGGAACTCCGTCATTATTGTTGACCATGACACGCAGGTTTTAAAGCACGCCGACTGGATGATCGAGATGGGAAAAGGAGCCGGAGCAGACGGCGGGACGGTAATTTCCGAGGGAACAATCGAAGACATTTCGAAGAATCCGCGGTCTGTTATCGGGCCGTTCCTATCCGATCAGTATGAAGCAAGAATCCGTCCGGTTTTACAGACGACTTCCATGTTTGAGAAAGGCACCATACATCTGGAAACAGGGGTGATTCACACGGTGCACCCTTTGGATGTGCGGATACCGATGGGACGGCTTACCGTAGTGACGGGCGTTTCCGGTTCCGGCAAGACGACGATGGTGCTGGAGAGCCTGATCCCGGCGCTCAAGGCAAAAACCAGCGGGCAGAAGCTGCCGGCACATGTGAAATACATCGAAGCGGAAGGCATCACGCAGGTCAAACTGATCGACGCGACGCCAATCGGCATCAATGTGCGCTCGACCGTGGCGACATATGCCAATGTCCACGACGAGCTGAGAAAGGTTTACGCAAAAACAAAAGACGCGAAGGAACACTCCTTCAAGGCGGGAGATTTCTCTTATAATACGGGGAAGCTCCGATGCCCGACCTGCGACGGAACGGGGGAGATCTCGCTGGATGTTCAGTTTCTGCCCGATGTGAAGATTCCCTGTCCGGACTGCCGGGGCTCCCGGTACAGCAGGGATGCTTTTGATATCCGCAGGAAGGCAAAGGATGGGAACGAGTATAGTCTCCCGGAACTTATGAATATGAGTGTGGATCAGGTGCTGCATGCCCTCGGCGGACTGAAACTCCTGCAGCAGCGCCTGCAGGTGCTGCACGACTTAGGACTTGGATATCTGACTCTCGGAGAGGAAACGCCGGGACTTTCTGGTGGGGAAGCGCAGCGTCTGAAGCTTGCCAGCGAGATGGGAAAGGGGCAGAGTGACTCGGTGTTTGTTTTTGATGAACCGACAATCGGCCTGCATCCGCAGGATGTGAAGACGCTGCTTCATGTTTTTCAGACTTTGATAGACCACGGAGCAACTGTCGTCGTCATTGAGCACGACCTTGATGTGATTAAGAATGCCGATTACATCATCGATATGGGACCGGGTGGCGGAAAGGAAGGAGGCCGGATCATTGCCTGCGGGACACCGGATGAAATTAGGCAGACCGATGAAAGCATTACCGGGCATTATATATAAAATGTAAATACTTCTTGCATAATATATGACACGATGTTAGAAATAATGTGTATACCAGATTGTATATCTGGATATAGTATCATTTGTATACATCAACCCGGCAGAAGATTTAAAATCGTGAGCTAAACAGTGTGGAGTGGAAAGGCCATGGAAGATAAAATAGAAAGACCTGCGGAGTATATGAGCTACCCGGAGTACCTGGTGAATATCAAAAACGGAATTGTAACAGAGGACGGGCATTGCCCAGTCACTCCGCTTCTTGTCATGCTGCAGGGCAGGTGGAAATCACAGCTCATGTATGAGATGTGCATCTATGACACGGTCCGGTTCGGACAGCTGAAGAAGGATCTTCCGGGTATTACAAATACGATGCTCACCAAGGGACTCCGTGAACTGGAAGACGACGGACTGATCACCAGAAAGCAATTCAATGAGATTCCGCCGCATGTGGAATATTCCCTGACGGAAATGGGGAGAGACCTGCTTCCGGTATTCTATGCGATTATGAACTGGGGCTTTAAGTATGATAAAGAGCTGTATGGAGATACAAAAAAAGTAAAGAGTGATGGGGCAGAAGATGGATCTTTTTGAATATGCGGCAGAGAGCCGGAAAGAGAGCCGGAGGCAATGGAGAAGCTGAAGGCATTTATCGACCAGTTCGCGTCAGAATACACGGCACAAAAAATGAAGGAGAACGCAGGGGGATATCATGATTATTGGTAATAGCATTGTGCTTATTGTTACTTTCATTTTCGCCATTGCATTTCCGGCAGGACTGTTGATCTGGTGGAAGAAGCGTACGGGAGAATCGATCTGGTCATTTGCTGCGGGTGCGATCTGTTTTGTCCTCTTTGCCATGATGCTGGAAAATCTGCTGCATCAGGTATGTTTAGGTCAAAACAATGCAGTCTCTGTAAAAATTCTGGCCTCACCGGTTTTATATACAATGTATACAGCTTTTGCGGCAGGGATCTTCGAAGAAACCGGGAGACTATTCGGATTCAAGGCCCTTCTGCATTGATACGCGAGGATATGTTCTTTTCTATACGAACCAGTGTCCTTTCAATGCAAAATATGTTCCGATTCTCGAAAAAACAGCTGAGAAAAACGGGATTGCATAGTTTTATAGGGAAAACAACAGGCAACTAATTTGTGCAAGCTTTGTTATCTCCCGTTGGTTGAGCAAAAGGCAACCAAACCTTACATTATTCATAGAAATCATTTATCGGGAGGTGCCTATGATTATTGTAGAGCTGCGGAATGTGTGCAAAGACTATCCGGCATTCCGGCTGAAAAATGTGTCATTCTCTCTGAAAGCCGGAAAAATCACCGGTTTTATCGGACGCAACGGTGCCGGAAAAACGACCACGATCAAGTCCATGCTGAATCTGATCCATACGGACAGCGGGGAAATCTCGTATTTTGGGATACCGCTTGCAGGACATGAGACAGAGATTAAGCAGCGGATCGGTTATTCAACCGGTGCTATCAGCTGGTATCCGAGGAAGACAATCCGGGAAATTGTCAGTGTCACAAAAATGTTCTACCCAGACTGGAATGAGGAAGCATATCGGAAATACAGGACGCTTTTTGCAATTGATGAAAACAAGAAGCCGATGGAACTGTCAGAGGGGATGAAGGTGAAATTCAATCTGCTGCTGGCTCTTTCTCACGGGGCGGAGGTATTGATTCTTGATGAGCCGACCAGCGGCCTGGATCCTTTTTCCCGGGACGAGATCATGGAACTGTTCATGACATTAAAAGGACATGGCGTCACAATTTTGTTTTCAACCCATATCACATCCGATCTGGAGCGGTGCGCGGATAACATGATCTACATCCGGGATGGGGAAATACTGGAAAACCTTCCGAAAGCAGAATTCCATAGGAAACTTGGAAAACCGGAGGAATCTCTGGAAGAGGTCTTTCTGAGACTGGAGAGGGAGGCGCGGTCATGAATGTGATGCTGAAAAAAGAAATGCGCCTGAGCGCGCTTACTCTGACATACCTGTTCATCGGTTTTGGGGCGATGACAATGCTGCCGGGATATCCGATTCTCTGTGGTGTGTTCTTTATTACATTGGGGATCTATCAGAGCTTTCAGAGCGCCAGAGAGGCGAATGATATCGTCTATTCTGCGCTGCTCCCGGTGGCAAAATGCGATGTCGTAAAGGGAAAGTACCAGTTTGTAATTTTGATTGAGCTTAGCGGTTTTGCACTGATGGCCATCCTGACAGCATTTCGCATGACACTTCTGAAGGATGCAGCAGTTTACAGGACAAATGCGTTAATGAATGCGAACCTGTTTTTCCTTGGAGCGGCGGTATTCATCTTCGGATTATTTAACGTGATTTTTCTTGGCGGATTTTTCAGAACGGCCTATCAGCTTGGAAAGCCATTTATCATTTATATCGCTGCAGCTTTTCTAGTCATCGGCGCAGCCGAAGCGCTGCATCACATTCCGGGGATGGAAGCGCTGAATGCGTTTGGCTTTGATCATCTCGCATTGCAGATCTTTATGCTTTCAGGCGGGATTCTGCTCTATATCCTGCTGACGGCTCTGTCATACAGAAAAGCATGCGCTGATTTCGAAAAGATTGATTTATAAGAGGGACAGTATGCTGAAAGACAATCTGATGATGCTCAGAAAACTGAACGGATATTACCAGGAGCAGGTTGCGGAGAAGATCGGTATTTCCCGGCAGGCTTACGCGAAATGGGAAAGCGGGATGACAATCCCGGATCTGGAAAGGGCGGCGCTTCTCGCGCAGATCTATGGGATAACACTTGACAGTCTCACAAGGACAGAAAGCGTAGATGGAGTCGGCATGCTTCCTCCCGCTCCGAAGGGGAAAAACATCTGGGGTGTCGCTGTACTGGGCGATCGCGGACAGATTGTGATTCCAAAGGCTGCACGTGACCATCTGGGGCTGAAAAGCGGCGACCGATTGATCGTCGGGAGCGATGAGGTCGGCATTGCATTGATACCGGCAGATTTTTTTGAAAGCAAGATACAGGAACTGGAGAAGATAATCGCCGATGGCGCTTCCTGAACATCCGCGTAAAAGACGACAGAAAGCGTAGTGTTACGAATCGTATCATGGTTGTGACGATCCGTTTCTTTCCTTCTCTTTGTCCTTTTGTTACGTTCAAATTGCCTGAGGGCAATATGATGTGAAAGGACGAGAAGAACATGAAAGAACGGAAAAATCTGCGGTCGGGAGCAGGGCTGATCATAGCATTTATCAAATGAAAAATTGCAGGAACTGCGGAAAGCCAGATCAATGACACAGGAAGAGCTCGCCGAGGCGCTGTTTGTTTCGAGAACGGCGATTTCAAAGTGGGCTTCTGATATAATAGGGCTAAATCGGGCAACCTAAGGAAAATCCAGGGTTTGCGCGGTTGAGTCCTATTTTTAACTGTCGTCGGTTAAGATCAGGACGGGCCCGTACAATCTAACCCGCAAGTTGAAGAAGAGGATGAAGTTCTGCGCCTACAGAACGGTTCATCTTCTTTGGATGCAGACGTAACTATGCATCATAGGACTCAGACTGTCCGGATAGCAGTGACTATCCGGCGGTCCGGGTCCTTTTTTGTTGAATAGGAAAGTGCTCCCCTTGGAGGGGAGAACTTCTGAAATGACCGCCCCTAAAAGGGCATAATGAGCCAGACGATGCTCAGAAGATATAAAAGCCTCCTTCGCCACTATTGTATAACGGTTAGTGGAGACTGTAAAACCGGAGATTAAGCAGATGACCTCCAATGAGACGCCTCGTATTTCCGTCTGGCATCCTCATATAGTTCTTCAAGAGAAACCCGTTTGTGATTGTAATAAAGATCCAAAATGACCATTTCATGTTGGTATTTTGGACATGTCAAAGGATCATAACCAAAAGACAGAAGAATAGACTGACGCCATTTGTTAAAAGATTCGTAAATGCGTTGTTTTTCCTGAGAACGCATTTTATAGAGATTTCTGTCAATTTCGCGGTGACGGCTGTATAGTCCATAGTAACGAATCATTTAAAAATTCTTTTCTGGAATATGTTGCATCAGAAGCTTACAAAATCAAGAGCAGGGATAGTTTTTTCAACATGAGAATTATCCTCATGCTTGTTGTAGTGAAAGGTGACGGTGTCTTTTTCCGAATCATATTTGTCGATTCGTTTTGTTGCAATGACGGGGCGACCAGGATAACGGCCGACATATTCTGTTACAATTTTTGCATCGGTCAATGCTGGTTTGGCATATATATAAAAACCGTTTTCGTGATTTTTGTAAATCTCGGCCTTGACCTTTTTGAAAGAATCTCCAATCTGGTTCTGCAGCTCGTTCAAGAGCGTAGTGCAAAAAGAGTCCCGGAGGTATTTGTAATTGAAGTGGGTTACTCTTCGCCATTCACCGTTATCGGATAGGCCACCTTCAGAAATGAGACAGTGAATGTGCGGATTCCATTCAAGCGGACGGTCAAACGTATGAAGAACACAGATAAAACCGGGAGTAAAGTTTTTGGTCTTGTTCATTTTGTGAAACATGTAGAGGATGACAGACTGGACAGCAGAAAAAAGGCAGTCAAGTAGGCTGCGGTCTTTCTTAAAGTAGTCACGAAGTTCTTCCGGAATCGTAAAAACACAATGTTGGTGATTGCAATTGATCAGTTTTCCGGCCATTGCGGTAGCGCGTTTTCTGGAGTAGAGGTTGCCGCAGGAAGGACAAAACCTGGAGTGGCACCGAATTTTTTTTGAAAAAACTAATCAAATCAAATGTGTTTTTCGTTTTAATATACAGAGTGATCACTTAGGAGAACAAGAATTACATGAAAGACGATTTATTGATTAAGCGGATCCGCGCCGGGGATGAGGACGCTACTGAGGAATTGGTGCGAAAGTTTTATGCTCAGGTCATGAGATTCTGCAGATGGCAATGCAGTAACAATGATCTGGCTGAAGATCTGACGCAGGAAACATTTCTCAAGGTGTTTAAGAGCCTTGACCAATACAGAAACAGTGGGCACTTTAAGGCATGGCTTTTCTGTGTTGCGAGAAGTGTATGTGTTGATGAACTTCGGAAAGGTCGAATCGAATATGAACCGGACATAGATATCAGCGAAATTGGTGACGAATATGACGGAATCAGGCATGTGGAGGATGAGGATGAAATACACAGACTACTGTCCGGGTTGCCCGACGAACAAAAAGAAGCGATCATCCTTCATTACATGGAAGGCTTTTCTTATCGCGAGATAGGAGAAATCATGAATATTCCGTATAGAACAGCGCAAAGCAGGGTGAATCTGGCCAGAAAAACGTTGCGTGAGAAAGGGGAATACAGATGAGAGTAAATCAAATAAAGAAATGTCTTAGTTCATACGAGGGAACAGAGAATACACAAAAGATGGAAGAGACTATTGCCGAATGCCGGAGGATTACAAGAGAAAATGCTACTGCATCAAGGCCACGAAGCAGTTTTCTGGATTTTTTATCTGAGGTTTTACGCATGAATGGGAAGATCATATTGGGCGGACAGATGTTCACTTTAGTCATCATATGTCTGATCATTCAGATGGTGAGCGATTATCCAAAACTGATCCCTGTTTTTATACCATTTTTTATTCTTGCCGCACTTCCGGTTTTATTCCGGGCAGAGATCAACCATATGAGTGAGATAGAACTTGCGACAAGAAATTCATACGCGCAGCTGCTTCTTGCCAGACTGATACTCATTGGTGCGGCAGATATCATATGTTTTACATTGTTGCTGGCCGTAAAAATCTGCTGTTTCCGGTCAGGGATAGGATTGTTAAACCTGATTCTATATGTGTTTGTTCCTTATATGCTATGCACAGCGGCAATGTTAAGGATGATACGAAGCGGAAAGGGGCGGATTATCAGTTCAGCTATGGTGGCGCTCACAGCAAGTTTTTTATGGGGCATTATAGCGTTTGCTATGCCGGGACTGTATGTGGGTTCAGCAGTAGGCGTATGGATGATCTGCTTTATTGTATTTGGAGTCTTTTTTATTCGCGAGATGGAATATCTTATCTCGTATGTTAAGGAGGGAAAAATATATGGTGTTGTCGCTTGATCGACTGACAAAGACATTTGGGAGCAAAATCGCAGTTGACCATTTAAGTGCCACGTTACAGCCTGGAGTTTATGGGCTTCTGGGAGCAAATGGTGCAGGTAAAACGACATTGATGCGAATGATCTGCGCGATTTTAGAACCAGGCAGCGGAGAAGTGTTGCTGGATGGGCAGAATGTGTTGGATATGGGGGCTGATTATCGGGATCTTTTGGGATATTTGCCGCAGGACTTTGGATACTATCCGAGTTATACAGCGAAAGATTATCTGGATTATATTGCTGTTCTGAAGGGAATTCCAAGACATGCAGCAACAGCAAAAATAAAGGAGCTGTTGGATGTGGTGGGACTTTCTGAAGTTTCAAAGAAGAAAATCAGGACTTTTTCCGGGGGAATGAAACAGAGGCTGGGTATAGCACAGGCGCTGCTTAATGATCCGAAAATACTGATCCTTGATGAACCGACAGCAGGTTTGGATCCAAAGGAAAGGGTGAGATTCCGTAATCTCTTATCTTCACTTGCAAATGACAGGATCGTTATTCTATCTACACATATTGTCTCTGATGTTGAAGCTATCGCAGACAAAGTTTTTGTGATGAAACAGGGGAGTTTTGTTTCGCAGGGGAGCATTCGGGAGCTGGTGAAAGAGGCACAGGGACATGTATGGGAGATAGCCGTGAATCCTTCAGAAACGGGAAGATGGGAAGAGCAAATGACAGTTGCTAACTTAAGGAGAGAGGATGACAAGACAATACTCAGGATAATCAGTGAAAACTCTCCCTCTGAATCCGCAACTTGCGTCCCGGCAACACTGGAAGACCTGTATTTATACCATTTCCCGACAGAAAGGAGCGAATAAAAATGGGAATCTTCCTGGCGGAACATAAAAAACTGTGGTGCAAAAAGTATGTAAGGATCAGCGTGCTTTTATGCTTTGTGTATATGATCATTTTTGCCGGAATACTTCAGTTTCAGTGGTTTACCTTTGGCAGTCCTAAGGATGTCACAAGCGCGTTCGGGAACCATTTTGATGGGTATGAGGTGATACGGGAGCGGCAGGAATATGCCGAGAAATACCACGGAGTGCTGACGGATGAAACTTTATCGGATATGGTATCAGATTACCAGAGTATAGAAAAGAACAGACCATATGATGAAACTAAGAAAACGGATTGGAGCGTAAAGACATCCTGGCTGGAAACCTTATTTCCAGAACTGAAACAATCTGACACGTATTTAATAATGTTAAGTTATGTGGATCCAGGAAAACTGACGGACATATATGAGCGGCGGAATAAAGCAATTGAAGCATTCATGGATGCTTCAGGGATTGAAGGTGATGAGAAAGAATATCTGTTATCTATGAATGAAAAAGTTGAGATTCCGTTTTCATACGTCTGGACGGAAGGCTGGAGAACCGTTCTGGGGGATTCACTTCCGGATTTTGGATTGATGATCGCAATCGTGCTAGTCGTCTGTCTGGCGCCGATGTTTTCAGGTGAATGGCAGACCAAAACCGGAGCAATGATCCTTACGATGAAGCAGGGGTGGAGGAAAGATGCTCTTGCAAAGTTGGCTGTGGGCTTTTCTTTTACGATAGAGATATTCCTGCTCATTGCTATTCCGAATATCATTGTTCAGATGGTTTATTTGGGGGCATCTGGATGGGATGCACCAATTCAGTGTATAAAGATGATCGCAATCGCACCGATGAATATGGCTCAAGCAGAGATTTATGAGTACTTGTTTGCTTTATTTGGAACGTTGGGATTTGCCGGGCTGGTAATGCTGATCTCATCACTGTCGAAAAATGACTTGCTGTCTATCGTCGGCGGATTTGCCTTGTTATTTGTACCGATGGTGATATCTGAGTATCTGCCATATACCCTGCAGCTTATAGTAAGCCTCATACCGATGGCAGGAAGTTCTGCTGACATATTCAGAATGAATACCCTGAATGTATTTGGAAAAGCTGTGTGGCTGCCATATGTCGAGCTTTGGACACCATTGATTTTTATGATTGCATGTATCCCTGTCACAGTCTCTCGTTGGGCAAAGATACAAAAAAGCTGAACTGCGGCAGAAGACGTAGCAGAAGGAAAAATCGAAGGATAAGAGCAATCTGGACTGGATCTGCAGTCAATGTTTGATGATGCCAGGGGAGAAGGTGTCTTCCCGGTTGTAAGAGAAGGCTTCAGAACCCATGAGGAACAAGTAAAGGTTTTTGAGGATAAAGTTGCTGCTTTTATGCGTGAGGGATATTGAAGAAGGAAAGCAGAGGAAATGGCCGGGCAGTGGGTCGCAATTCCGGGAACCTGCGAACATGAATTAGGCCTGGCAGTAGATATCAATGCTGATAAGGAGCAATCAAGCAACGAAGAGGTCTATAACTGGCTGGCGGAAAATGCCTGGAGATACGGTTTTATCCTCAGGTATCTGAAGGGTAAAGAGGATATTACCGGGATTGATTATGAACCGTGGCATTACAGGTATGTAGGGAAGGAGGTTGCAAAAGAGATCTATGAGGAAGGGATTACGCTGGAAGAATATGTTGGAAAAAGGGATTGAGAAGGAGACCTATAAGAATCAGACGGCGGAAGAGGAGGAATACCTGGCGCAGAGCTTGGCAGCGGAATTTGACCGGATTTCTTTTTCGGAGGAGGAAAAAGAGAGGATATATCGGAGAGTAAAGGCGGCGGCGGGGGAAACTAAATAACCATAAAAATTCCTGGATTTATAGCTTTTTTATCAAAAAAATTTATAGCTTTTTTATCAAAAAAATATTGACTTTCTCTCTAAGGGTTGTATAATATATGTCCAAAGCAGAGAGGCCTGCTGGATGGATTTTCCATTGAAGTGGCAGTGGTAACAGCGGTGAGTCCTACCGTGAGGGATTCTATCCAACTAAAGTGGAAGTTAAAGGGCTGTTCTTTTGAACAGCCCTTTTTTTACGGAGGATTACATGGAGCAGAAGCGTCTAAACTTATATACCGTGAACATGTAATATATCCGGAACCTGCATAATCAGGGAGACGACCGGGTATTTTCTGTGTCGCTGCAGGTGGGAAAAGATAGCCGTCCGTTTGTCGGTATTGTTGTCATCTGTGAAGAGAAGCAGTACTGCATATCTTTGAGTTCTCCAAAGGAAAAGCATAAAACCATGAAGAACGGTGTAGATTTTCACCGGATTCTCGATGCGGATGGTAAACTCATTGGAGTGCTGGATTTTAACAATATGCTTCCTGTCCGCAAGGATGTTTTGAGTGAGGTGGATCTTAAGATCCATCCTAAGGACAGCCAGGAAATGAAACACTATAAAAACCTGATGATTGACCAACTGAACTTCTGCGGGCAGAATCAGGATATTCTTGTGAAGAAAGCTGAAAAGCTGTACAAAATGGTGAGAAGAAAGAACGGAAGCGGGCCATTAAAGCGGCGTTGCCTGAACTGGAGTAAGTTGGAGCAGATACTCGAACGGTTTTGAACTTGATATATTTGGAATAGAGGTAAGGCCTTTGGAAAGATGCATTTCTGAAGGTCTTTTTTTATGGCCAGATTTGGCAAATTACAGAATAATAGTGTGCAAAAAATATCCCAAGACTTATAGAGGACAAGAAATAAGCATTAAAGGCGGTGACTCTATGAGTATTGAGGAAATGAAGAATGTTGATGTCTGGTCAGTGTATCCGGAAACGCTGGTGGATGTTACTCAGATTGTGATTGATGAAAGCTTGCCTAAGGAAGAACGGGTTAAGGAGTATCTCCGTCAGGTTAAGAATCCATACTGTTTCAAAGCTGGCGATGTTGTTGTGAAGTGTTCTTACAGTTTGATCCGGAGTTATAATGGAACCGTAGAGGAAGGCAGTCGCTGTAATGGCGGCTGCTTTTTTCGGTGCAGGGAAAACTTACGGTGGCGGAGAAGCCCGGTTTTCGATATACTTGGGATGGGTTGATGGGGAAGTCAGGAATTTCTGAAAAAACTTTTTGTCCTCTATTGACAAGAAGCGTGGGAAAGCGGGATGACGATCCCGGATCTGGAAAGGGCGGCGCTCCTTGCGCAGATCTATGGGATAACACTTGACAGTCTCACAAGGACAGAAAGCGTAGATGGAGTCGGCATGCTTCCTCCCGCTCCGAAGGGGAAAAACATCTGGGGTGTCGCTGTACTGGGCG
>Ga0256404_1009968_pt1 | contig 13356 bp, 13 predicted proteins | sample RumenRJG_01DNA_FD_185990 | JGI IMG/M metagenome (GOLD analysis project Ga0256404, IMG submission 185990) | Bovine rumen microbial communities from Lethbridge, Alberta, Canada - RJG_01 | ecosystem: Host-associated > Mammals > Digestive system > Stomach > Rumen | place: Canada: Alberta | collected...
CGGCATTGACAAGGTCACGGACGCCGTCGTCGAGGCCGAGACAAAAGAAGCACTCGCGCCGGCCGTCGCGGCTGACGCAGAACCGGTCAAAGAACTCACGGCCTATGTCGACGGCGAAGTTGTGACGCTCGCGTCGCTGAATGATGGCGTGTTCTCGGCCGGCATGGTCGGCGATGGTTTCGCCATCCGCCCGGCGGGCGAAGTCGTCGTCTCGCCGGCAGGCGGCACGGTCACGGTGCTCATGGAGGAATCGCGCCACGCCATCGGCCTGACGCTCGACGATGGCACGGAGCTCCTCATCCACGTCGGCCTTGATACGGTCGCCATGGGCGGCGACGGCTTCACGTACCTCGTGAAGCAGGGCGATCATGTTTCAAAAGGCGAACCCCTGTTACGCTTTGACCGTGATAAAATCAAGAAGGCGGGTCATCCCGATACGGTCATCTGCGTCGTCACGAACCCGGCAGATCACGCGGCGTTTGCTTTCCCGACGGGCGGCCATGTCGAGGCGGGAAAGAACACGGTCGCGCATCGTGCGGCTGCTGCAACAGTAGAAGCAAGTCCGTCGTTCGAATAAAAGGGAGCTATACCATGTCATTCCACAACGAAGTCGTCTACCAGATTTATCCGAAGTCGTTCCAGGACACGAACGGGGACGGCTGGGGCGATCTCGCGGGCATCACGCAGCGCCTCGACTACCTGCAGGACCTCGGCGTCCGCTATCTCTGGATCACGCCGTTCTACCCGTCGCCGCAGCGCGACAACGGCTACGACGTCGCCGACTACTGCGCCATCGACCCGCGCTATGGCACGATGGACGATTTCGACACGCTCGTCCGCGAGGCGAAAGCGCGCGGCATCGGCCTCATGCTCGACATGGTGTTCAACCACACGTCGACGGCGCACGCCTGGTTCCAGCGGGCGCTCGCCGGCGACAAGCACTATCAAGACTACTACATCTTCCGCGACGGCGGAAAGGGTGCGCCGATCACGAACTGGCAATCAAAGTTCGGCGGCACGGCGTGGGAGTATGTCGAGAGCCTTGACAAGTCGTACCTCCATCTCTTCGACGTGACGCAGGCCGATCTCAATTGGGAAAATCCTGCCGTGCGCGAGGAGCTCAAGAACGTGCTGCGCTTCTGGAAAGCGCGCGGCGCCCTCGCTTTCCGTTTCGATGTCGTGAACCTCATCAGCAAAGGCGCGTTCGAGGACGATGCGACGGGCGACGGCCGCAAATACTACACGGACGGCCCGCACGTGCACGAATATCTTCAGGAGCTCGTGCACGACGCCGGCATCGACGGCATGGTGACCGTCGGCGAGATGAGCTCGACGTCCATCGGCAGCTGCATCCGCTACTCGAATCCCGCAGAGCACGAGCTCGCCATGACGTTCAGCTTCCATCATCTGAAAGTCGACTACAAGGACAGTGACAAATGGTCGCTCATGATGCCGGACTTCGCCAAGCTCAAGCAGCTCTTTGCCGACTGGCAGGAGCAGATGACGGCGGGCGGCGGCTGGAATGCGCTCTTCTGGTGCAACCACGACCAGCCGCGCATCGTCTCGCGCTTTGGTGATGACAAAAAATATTGGAAGGAATCCGCAAAAATGCTCGCGGCTGCCATCCATTTCCTACGGGGCACGCCGTACATCTACCAGGGCGAAGAGCTCGGCATGACGAATGCGGGCTTTACGAACATCGACGAGTACCGCGACGTCGAAAGCATCAACTACTACAAAATCTTGCGCGCCGCCGGCCACAGCGAGGCCGAGACGCTCCAGATCATCGGCGAGCGCTCCCGCGACAACAGCCGCACGCCGATGCAGTGGACGGCAGGGGAGAACGCCGGCTTCACGACCGGCACGCCGTGGCTCGCTGTCAACGCGACCCACACGTCCATCAACGCCGAGCGCGAAGCGAATGATCCCGGCTCGATCCACGCGTTCTACAAAGAGCTCGTGCGCTTGCGGAAAGAGCTCCCCGTCATCGCCGACGGCAGCATCGCGTTCCTCGAGCGCGAAAACGACGACGTTCTCGCCTACGAGCGCACGCTGGATGGCAAAACGCTCCGCGTCCTCTGCAACCTGCGCGGCACGGAGACGAAGACGGCCACGCCGCTCGCCGACTACCGCAAGACCACGCCGGGCACGCTGCTCGGCAACTACCCCGAAGAACCGCGCGACACGTTGCGGCCGTACGAGTGCCTCGTGCTGACGAACTGAATCACGGAACACGCAAAACCTGCAAGGGATTGGTCCTTTGCAGGTTTTTGCGTAGTTGCGAAACATACGAAAAAGAGGTAGACTGTGACCATCAGATTCATGGAGGCGCATGCGCATGGTAACGATTGAAGATGGAATGCAGCATTTGGACGAAATCGCGAAGTTGTTCACAGAATATAAGGACTACATCGCGGTCGACGTGAGCTTCCAGCCGGCGGATCAGACGACGGAAGAGATCGCAAAGCGCTACGGCGGCGACGGCGGGCGGCTGTACATCGCGTTCGTCGATGGCGCGGCGGCGGGCTGCATCGCGCTTCATCCGATGAAGGACGCGCACGACTGCGAGATCAAACGCCTCTTCACGCGGTCGGCATTCCGTGGGCATCATGTCGGCCGGCTGCTCATGCAGCGGGCACTTGACGATGCACGTGCCATGGGTTATCGGCACGCTTATCTCGATACCGTAAAACAACTGGAGGTTGCGAACCTCATGTATCATCGCATGGGATTCCGCGAAATCCCAGCCTACTATCACAACCCGCTGCCAGACGTTGTCTATTATTGCCGTGACCTCGTGATGGATGAAACATCTTGCAAATGAAGGAAGCGCATGTATTATGGGAATCTTGAAAACAAAACGCATCTATGAACCGGCAGAAGACACGGACGGCAAACGAATCCTCGTCGACCGCCTCTGGCCGCGCGGCATGAAAAAAGAACGCGCTGCGCTTGCGGCCTGGGCGAAAGAAATCACGCCGTCGGCAGACCTCCGCAAGTTCTACCACACGGGCGGCATCCCGTTCGAAGGTTTTGCGGCCGCGTACCTCGAAGAACTCGAAGCAAGCGACGAGGCGAAAGCGTTCGTCCCGAAGCTCCACGACATGCTCGCAGAAGGCGACGTCACGCTCGTCTATGCAACGAAGAACGCCGAGCAGAACCACGTGCAGGTGCTCGTGCGGTGGCTCAAGCATCATCTTTCCTCTACGGACGTTTTGTGATAGAATCAGAAGAAAACGGAAGAAGGAGGAGTGCATCATGGCAACGATATTTGATGTAGCAAAATATATCCTGCACGTGAAAGGCGAAATGAGCACGTGGAAGCTTCAGAAACTCTGCTATTATTCACAGGCATGGACGCTCGCATGGACGGAAAAACCGCTGTTCGAGGAAGATTTCCAAGCATGGCGCAACGGCCCCGTGTGCCCGGAACTTTTTCACGAGCACAAAGGGCTGTTTACCATCAAAGAAGAGCAACTTCACAAGGGAAATGCAGATGTGTTGACAGAAGATGAGAAAGATTCCATTGATGCTGTGCTGAAATCGTACGGTGATATGCCGCCGTACAAACTCGTGAATCAGACGCATGCGGAAGATCCATGGAAGAACGCACGAGGCAATCTCGACGATCTCGCGTATTGCCACACGGTCATCACGAAGGATGTTATGGGCGAATACTACGGGTCACTCTGATGGCAAAGAAAAAGAAAAACATCATAAAGCCCAGGGTCACAGATGAGCATCGCATCATTAAGCCACGACAGGAACAGGACGAGAATATCACAGGCTATCCTGTGTTCCGCTATGACATGATTGATCGCGACGGACCTTTCGCTTTCAATCTTGCGCGCAAAGACTTCAACCATCGCCTCGTGCTTGAAAAGATCATGACGTATTCCTGCATGACGTGGACTGACATCCGCATGCAGACCCATGACCGCTCGAACAAGTCAAAGCATCATCCGCTGGAGGATGCTTCGCGGCTGTCAGGCGATGCGCAAGAGCGTTTGAAGAAAATGCATCGTGAGCAGCTCTCCGATGAACTCTTTTCCTTTGCACTCACGAACAAGCTTCGCCTCATCGGCTACCTGCACGGCGATGACTTCCACGTTTTTTGGTATGATGCCGAGCATGGCGTGTATCCGTCAGCGAAGAAGTGAGGGGGTTGCCTTGGTAGAACCGCATACAAGTGCTCGTGTCGCGGTGAGTATCGCTTAAAAGAAATTTCATAAAGAAGGAAAAACAACGTCCCGTGTAGAAATGGTCTACACGGGATTTTTTTGAGCGGAAGCGTGGTGAAGTGCATGAAGATGCCGACGGGCGAGTCGAAGCGCGTCGAGTACAAGGTGGCCGTGCCAGAGAGCAGTGAGAAATATATGAAGACCGTCGTCGCATTTGCGAACACGCAGGGCGGGCGGCTGGTGTTCGGCGTCGATGACAAGACGCTCGACGTTGTTGGCATGGACGAAGAGACGATTTTCCAAACGATGGATGCGCTCACGAATGCGATTTCGGACAGTTGCGAGCCGCGCATCGTGCCGAATGTCACGATGCAATCGGTCGGCGGCAAGACGCTCATCGTCGTGGAGATTCTGCCCGGCATGATGCGGCCGTATTACATCCGGTCGAAAGGCATGGTGAACGGCACGTTCACGCGCGTTGCGGGAACATCGCGGCTCGTTTCGCGCGAAATGCTGAAGGAGCTCATCCTTGAAGGACAGAACCGATTCTTTGATTCTGAGCCGTGCGAAGGGCTGGCAGCCACGGACGCGGACATCACTGCGCTTTGTTCATCTCTCAAAGAGACGGCAGTTCGAAACACCGTCGAAGAAAAGGACAAGCTCGCTGTCAAAGACGTCACGCCGAATGTCCTGCGTTCGTGGGGCGTGCTCACGGAGCACGAGGGGAAGATCGTGCCGACGAATGCATTTGCTCTCCTGACGGGGCGGATGATGTTCCAGCCGGTTGTCCAGTGCGGGATTTTCAAAGGCACGACGCGCGGGTATTTTGTCGATCGCCGCGAGTTCGGCGGCTCCGTCCAAGACCAGATGGAAGCGGCGTACCAATACGTGCGCGAGAAAATCAATCGCGGAATGCGCCTTGTGGGCGTCTATCGGCAGGATGTCTATGAGCTCCCGATGGCCAGCGTCCGCGAGCTCATCGCGAATGCGGTCGTGCATCGCTCGTATCTGGAAACGGGCAACATCCAGGTTGCGTTGTTCGATGATCGATTGGAAGTCACGTCACCGGGCGGCCTCATGACGGGCGTGACGATCGAGCAGATGAAAGCAGGATATTCGAAGCCGCGCAATCGTGCGCTGGCGAATGCGTTTGCCTACATGAACCTGATTGAGAAATGGGGCAGCGGCATCCCGAACATGGTTCGGGATTGCAAAGCGTATGGATTGCCGGATCTTGAGTTCATCGATTTCGAGAGTGCGATTCGCATCAATATGTATCGGAAAACTACCCAGTCGAATGGAACTCCCCAGTTTACTACCCAGTTGCCAAAAACCACCCAGTTTACTACCCGATACGATACCCCAGTTTTGACGCTAAAGGAACAAAAGCTTTTGCAGGTGATTCAAGAGCATCCAGAAATGGGACAAAAAAAGTTCGCGGAAGAATTGGAGTGGACAGTTGACCAAGTAAAATACTATTTAAGAAAATTAACAAAGATGAATATTGTGCATCATGTCGGAACATCCCGAAAGGGACATTGGGAAGTCATGAACAAAAAATCGTAAAGGAGCAACCATCATGAAAGAACACATCGACGTACTGGCAAATGCAAAGGAAATCCTCGAGGCCGTGAAGACGGGCGTGCTGCTTGTGACGAAGGACGGGGAGAAGGTCAATGCGATGACGATCTCGTGGGGTGCTTTGGGCATCGACTGGCGGCATCCGACGTTTACGACGTATGTGAGGGAGAGCCGGTTCACGAAGGGCATCCTCGACAAGACGGGCGTGTTCAACATCGCAATCGGCGCGGGCGAACAGGCAAAGAAGATTCTCGGCGTCTGCGGCTCGAAGAGCGGGCGCGACATGGACAAGGTGAAGGAATGCGGCCTGACGCTCGTCGATGGTGAGGTCACGGGCGTGCCGGCCATCGAGGAGTTCCCGCTGACGCTCGAATGCAAGGTCGTTTTCAAAGAGCTCAAAGACCCGATGGCGATGACGGCGGCGAACCGCGAGCAGTTCTATCCCGAGACGGACGGCAAGCGCGACAACCACATCATCTACGAGGGCGAGATCGTCGCGGCTTACCGGGTGAAATAAATGGGCGCGTTCTACATCGGCTGCCACTTGTCGTCCTCGAAAGGCTACGCGGCCATGGGCAAGGCTGCTTTGGATCTCGACGCGACGACGTTCGCGTTTTTCACGCGCAATCCGCGCGGCGGCAAGGCAAAGGACATCGACGAGGGCGACGCGGCGCAACTGCGTGATTTGATGAAAGAGCACGCGTTCGGCCCGATTGTCGCGCACGCGCCGTACACGATGAACGCCTGCGCGGCAAAGGAGAACCTGCGGACGTTCGCAGAATCCATGATGGCGGACGACCTCGTGCGCATGGAGGCGACGCCGCACCAATACTACAACTTCCATCCCGGCAGCCACGTCGGGCAGGGCGTGGAGCAGGGTGTGGAGCTCATCGCGGCGCAGCTGAACCGCGTCTTAAAGCCGGAGCAGACGACGACCGTGCTCCTCGAGACGATGGCGGGCAAGGGCTCGGAAATCGGGCGGACGTTCGAAGAGCTCCGCGCCATCATCGACCGCGTCGAGCTTGGAGATCACCTCGGCGTCTGCTTTGACACCTGCCACGTCTGGGATGCGGGCTACGATATCGTCAGTAACCTCGACGGCGTGCTGACGCAGTTCGACAACATCATCGGCCTCAGCCGCCTGCGCGCTGTGCATCTCAACGACAGCATGAACGTCTGCGGCGCGCACAAAGACCGCCATGCGAAAATCGGCGAGGGCGAGATCGGCCTCGATGCGCTCACTCGCGTCATCAATCACCCCGCGCTCCACGACCTGCCGTTTATCTTGGAGACGCCGAACGATGCGGCGGGCTATGCGAAAGAAATTGCGCTGCTGAGAGAAAAGAGGAACTAAGCGATGACAGCACGTGTGTTTACCGTTGACCAGATGAAGAAGATCGCGCGCTACGAGGAGACGTTCGGCTTTGAGGAAAAGCACATCTCGCTCGACCAGTTGCGCGCGCAGTTTGCGGAGTATTCGTTCCCCGAGCCGTACCAGATGACGCTCGAGGATTTGCAGGCGGCGCTCGGCAATATCCAGCACAAGAACCCGACGGTCTACGATGCGATTTTCGCGTGGTGGTATCCGATTTACCATCTCGCGCCGTTTGGCGTGCTCCAGGCGTCGGGCTTTGACGAGCAGACGAAAAAGGAGCGCACGGATCGCGTGCGCGGGCTCATCGTCGACGAGTGCGACGTGTTTTACCGTGTGTGGACGCTCATCGGCGGCATGCCGCAGAAGGATTACCACACGGCCATCGCGCTCGAGGAAGACCTCGCCATCGCGATGGAGATCATCCGCTGGTATCTCGAGGAAAAGGACAAGCCCGTGACGGAACGCTCGTTCTCGTACTGGGACAAGCTCGGCTTTTTGAAAAAATACGAGAAGAAAGAGTGGCTCGCCGCCGCGAACGACCGCGAGCTCGCGATCTGCCGGACGTTCTGCGAGGAGCTCGCGGCGGACGGCAACGAGACGGCGCTCGCGTTGACGGCCGAGGCGTGCCGCAAGGGCAACCGGCTGTACAACAAGGACGTCAACGTCGCGTATGGCTGCTACATGACGCTCTGGGAGACGACGCACAGCCCGGCGTACGCGCGCGAGCTCGGCAAGTTTGCGCGCGACGGCATCGGCATGGCGGAAGGGCAGCCGGACATCGCGCTCGCCGTGAAATTTTTGACGATCGGCACAATTTATGGTGATCACGAAAGCATGAACGAGCTCGCGGAGCTCCTCGTCGACGGCAACGGCACGCTACAGAGCCCCGAGACGGCGCACGAGCTCCATCGCCGCGTCTACGAGGACGAGCGCGCCGCGTTCGTCGCGGGCGAGAAAGACACGCATTTCATCGCGGCCGCGAACCAGATGAGCCGCGACTATCAGGACGGCGTCGGCGTCGACGCCGACAACAAGGAGGCGTACCGCTACCAGGTCGAGGCGTATGCCGCGACGAAGGCGACGGGCGGGCAGGACGCGCAGTTCTCCGCGCGCCGCGACCTCCTCGCCGTGCAGAACAAGCTACCGGACGGATACCGCCGCGACGGCCTCGACCGCAAGCATCCCGAGATGTTCCGCCTGTTCGCGTCGGGCGGCGCGTACGCGGAGGTCACGGTCACGCAGGAAAAGGAGAACCGTTACATCATCAAGCTCGCGCGCAAGAGCCTCGACGGCGGCAAGCCCATGCCGATGCTCATCACGGAGCCGCGCTTCGGCACGAGCGTCATGCAGTCGGAGATCGTCATCGGCGGCCGCGTCGGCCAGACCGACCTCGTCGGCAAGGGCGCCGTCGCCTACGACCACGTCAAGTGGACGAAGGGCATCGACACGCCGGACCGCTTGATCTTCTACCGCGTCGGCAAGGCCGTCGGCTGGGTCGAGTTCGAGCGCTATCGTTTCCCAGCACCAGGAAAGGAAATGTAATTTTCGCTTGCCAGTCCTCTGTATTCCATGGTAAGATGAAAGCAAATAAAAAAGCGGGTACCTCAAGGCGGAGTCTGTTCACGGACAGGCTCCGTCTATTTTTATGACAGAGGCCGCTCAACATCATGTACAGGAGGCGTTATCTCTCTATGGAAGTTTTGGCCGGTATTGTTTTTATTTTGATGTACGTCGTCATTGTTTCGGAAAAGATCCACCGGACGGTCGCGGCTGTGCTCGGTGCGCTCGTCATGCTCTATGCGGGCGTGCTCAGCATGGACACGGCGCTGCATCACGTCGATTTCAACACGCTCGGCTTGCTCGTCGGCATGATGGTGCTCGTCGGCGTCACGAGCCACACGGGGCTGTTCGACTACGTCGCTGTCTGGGCCGCGCAAAAGGCGAAGGCCGAGCCGCGGCGCATCCTCATCTACCTCGGCCTCATCACGGCCGTCTTCTCGGGCTTCCTCGACAACGTCACGACGGTCCTCCTGATGGTGCCCGTGACGTTCTCCATCACGCAGAAGCTCCGCATCTCGCCGATGCCGTTCCTCCTGACGCAGATCATCGCGTCGAACATCGGCGGCACGGCAACGCTCATCGGCGACCCGCCGAACATCATGATCGGCAGCGCGGCGCGCGAGCTCACGTTCCTAGCGTTCATCGAAAACCTCGCGCCTATCGCGTTCCTCAATCTCTTCGTCGTCATCTTCATCATGGAGGCGATTTACCGCAAGCAGCTCCAGACGAAGCCGGAGCTCCAGGCGGAAGTCATGTCCATGGACGCGGGGAAGTGCATCAAGGATAAACGCCTGCTCGTGAAATCGCTGTTCGTCCTCGCGCTCACGGTGCTCGGCTTCTTCACGCACTCCATGCTCGGCCTCGAGTCCGCGCTCATCGCGCTTGGCGGCGGCTTCCTCTTGCTGCTGCTCGCGGGCGGCAGTGCGCACCTCGTCGAGCACGCGATGAAATCCGTTGAATGGGCGACCATCTTTTTCTTCATCGGCCTGTTCATCGCCGTCGGCGGCCTCGTCGAGACAGGCATCATCCGCGACCTCGCAACGATGGCCATCGAGGTCACGGGCGGCGACGTCACGGCGACGTCGCTCCTCGTGCTCTGGCTCTCGGCCATCGTCTCGTCCGTGCTCGACAACATCCCGTTCGTCGCGACGATGATCCCGCTCATTCAGAACATGGGCGCGATGGGCGTCTCGAACCTCGACCCCGTCTGGTGGAGCCTCGCGCTCGGCGCCTGCCTCGGCGGCAACGGCACGCTCGTCGGCGCCTCGGCGAACCTCATCGTCGCCGGCCTCGCCGCCGAACGCGGCGTCAAGATCACGTTCCTCAAATACCTCTGGATCGGCTTTCCCATCATGCTCCTCACCATCGTGCTCTCGACGGTGTACGTCTATCTGCGCTATCTGATGTGATCTCGTGAACCCATGCGGTTCCTGCATCTTCAGGGATGCATGGAACACATTGCAAGACACAAACACAAAGGGCTGCTGCATCGCGAAAACATCGCGATAGCAACAGCCCTTTTTCTGACAAAAGGCATCTCGTATGGATTACGTATCGAGCAGGCCGCCATCCGCGCAGAGCTCGGTGTAGAGCGTCCCAAAGATATTTTCCGCTGCCGTGTGGCCGCCGAGGGCGTGGTAATAGTCGAGGTGCTCCGCAAAGAACGCTTCACGCCCAGCGCGCTTCGGATCGTTGCCCGCGAGGACGATGTCTTTGAGGAAGCGTTCAATGGCTGCGGTATCCTTGCCATTCACTTGATAGAGATGCGGTAGGATCATCTCGCTGAGTTCTGTGAAGCCTTGCTCCGGTCGCCGGAGCTCCAGCATCGGCTTGTTGACAAAGAGATATTCTGCGATGAAGGAACCGCTGTCATTGATGATGGCATCGGATTCCTTGAAGAGCCGATGATAGTTGCCAGATAATTGGACCGTTGCATTCGGCAGAGCGTTCCAGGCTGCGACGTACGCATCCCATTCTTTTTCATCGCGGAAGATGCCGTAGCGGATCGCCTTGATCGCGAGCTGCGGATGCGGCTTGAAGACCCAGACGGTTTCTTTTTGATATTTCTTGGCGAGCTCGAGCATCCATCGGCCGTTATCTGCAAACGTCGAGAAGATGAGAATGTCTTCCGGGCGCATGGAATGATGGGGGGAATAGATGATCTTTTTCGCATGCGGTGTGCCGTTTTCTTTGAGCAGGCGACCGAATAGCGAAGGCTCGTCCGCGCAGGACGTGAAATAGGCATCCATCTTGGGATACCCTGTATATCGCATGTTGGCAGCGCCGCTGAAGCAATGTATTTTCGCGAGCGCAGGATCTCCTTCCCAGACGGTAAAGATCAACCAGCAGAGATTGTGTAGATCCTGATTATAATCGAAGCGATGGAAGGTGCGCTCAGGGTTTTGAGTCGTGGGGAAGCCGTACGGGATGTAGGTCTGCAGCGTGGTCAGTGGATGGTTCCAGACGTACATGTCACTGGAAAACAGCCCCATCCAGGGGTTCAGCCAGAGGCAAATATCGGGATGGACCGGGAGCTCGTCCCATGTAAGGTCCCGCTGATGCTTGGAGTCAAAGGTCTCGATGAAACGCAGTTGATGCTCTTGTAGCTTGCGGATCAAGACGTCATACCCGCGTTGATTGTCTTCATCTTCTTTGCTCTTCGTGCGCACACGCAACGTGAAGATATACGGACGGAAGACGTCGGAGTTCTCCAGCAAGTGATAGAGCTCATCCCCGATCCAGTCGCTCGTGCCGCCTGTGAAGATGCCGACGACGAGACGACGTTGTTTTTTTAGCAGTGTGTGCGCAATCATTCGCGTGAGACGATGGCGGATCGAGGCGAAAAGCTCTCCGCCTTTTCCAGCGGGCAGTTCCTCCAGCAAATAGCGGAGATCGAGGAGATTCTTATATTTGTATGTTTTCAAGTCCTCTTCGGTGAAAGTGTCAGCTGCGAGCTGAGACAGCAGTTGCAGAGATGTAGCAGAAAAATTCATAAAGATAGCGCCTCCTGACAATCGTATGAATCACACGAAAACTTTTTCGACATGAAGGCAGGGAATTCCTGCTGACGAAGGATCTTTGTAGTGAACAGCGAACGGCTGTTTCTTTACAGGAGGAGCTATTTTCGATATTCCAGATTCTTGGGACATCGTACACATCGAAACACATGTATAGTCATTTTGTGGACGCGGACACGTCGTTTGATGATTTCACGCGCATTCATTTCGCGTATTCGGACGCCGGAATTTTCCCAGCTCATGTTCGATACCGACCGCCTGTTGAAAAAGCTCATCGGTACGGCCGATACGTCTCGTACGGTGTATTTGACTGCTTCCGGCACGGCAGCGATGGAAGCGACGATCATGAATTGCTTCACGTCGGAGGACCGCCTGCTCGTTGTGAATGGTGGCACCTTCGGCCAGCGTTTTGCGGAGCTCTGCGAGATTCATCAGATTCCGTTTGACGAAATCCGATTGCCGTATGGCGAGACGCTCAGCGAGGAGCACTTTGCGTCCTTCGCCGGCCAGCATTTCACTGCGCTGCTCGTTAATATCGATGAGACATCGACGGGACAGCTGTACGATATTCAACTGCTGCACGACGTGTGCGAGCGATGCGGCATGTATCTCATCGTCGATGCGATCAGCTCGTTCCTCTGCGATCCGTACGAAATGGATCGATATGGCATCGATGTCACGATCAGCAGTTCGCAGAAAGGCGCGTGCGTCGAACCAGGTATGTCCTTCGTCGTCCTCGGCGAACGCATCTTGCGCGAACGCGTCCAGCAGCAGCGCGTGGCGTCACTTTATTTTGATTTCAAGGTGTATTTGAAAAATTTCGAGCGCGGGCAGACGCCTTTCACGCCGGCGATCGGCGTTTGTCAGGAGTTGCATGCGTCGCTTGCGCGCATTGACCGGATGGGATTGCAGACGCATCTGGATCATATCGCAGCGGTCGCTGCAGATTTTCGCAAAAAAGCCATGGAATTGCCGGTTTCGATTCCTGCGTTCCCATTGTCACAAGCACGAAACAGCATGGACAACCATCGCATTTACGGGGAAAAAGTTGACGTACAAACGGAGAATGTTCAGGCGTTTTACAATCAGCGGGCACGTTCCGTCAGTGAGCGGCCGGAAGCCTTTGCCATCAGTACGTCGGTGTGGATTTTTCGGCGGATATGATCGCGCTGGCACAGAAGCGCTTGACACTCAATCATATCTGGTCGGATGGTCTGCGTTCCGATTATGATGCCATTTATCGGACGCGGGAAGAATATCTGGAGCTCTTGCAGTCCTTGCTGGACGTCTGTGACATCACCGAAGAAGGCTTTCTGAATCATCTTGATAAAAAGGAATTCACGGAAACGACGCATTGGTATGCGCTCCTGCGGTGGGAATAAGAAGAAGGATCCCGCTGTTTTTGACAGTTGGCGAGAAAAAATGCTTGACACAATTCCACGACGGGTGTATGGTATACACATCGATGCGATACAGATTCGTAAAACTGTAAAGTGCGATACACCATAGGAACACATCCGATGATAGGAACGAGTACCTTCCGGTCAAAACTTTCAGAGAGCCATCGTTTGCTGAGAGATGGCAGCGGAGACGGGAGCGAAAATCCTCCTTGAGGAGCGCGGCTGAACAACATGGTAAGCCA
>Ga0256404_1009969_pt1 | contig 13355 bp, 12 predicted proteins | sample RumenRJG_01DNA_FD_185990 | JGI IMG/M metagenome (GOLD analysis project Ga0256404, IMG submission 185990) | Bovine rumen microbial communities from Lethbridge, Alberta, Canada - RJG_01 | ecosystem: Host-associated > Mammals > Digestive system > Stomach > Rumen | place: Canada: Alberta | collected...
GCTGTCTTCTTCGTCCGGCGCTTCATCGGGTGAGCTGTCCGCTGTATCTTCCGATGCATCGTTGTCGTTGTTTTCTGCATCAGCAACCAGATCCGATGGTTCAGCTGGCATGTTCTCAGACATCGCAGGTGCGTCATGCCGTGATGGCTGCGGCGATGGCTGCGATGTTCCTTGCACGTCCGGCGCACCAATGGATGATATGCCGACCGCCACATGCGGCACGGTCGTGCCTTGCAGTTCTGCAAGGCCTTGCGCCTGGCTTCGTCCCTGCATCGTCTGCGCGATCCCTGCTGCTGTATGAACAGCCATCGCTGTCGGCACATAGGCCGGGGCTGCGCTCGGCTGGCGCACTTCGTCGCGGGCGATGGAGCGCTCGAGCACGCGCGTGAAATCCTGCGCATCAACGCGCTCGATGGGTGTGGGCGCCGGAACAGGCTGCTGCGCCAGCGGTACCGCCTGCTGCGGCATCGGCACAGCAGGCCGCATGGCTGCCGCGCCGGCCGCTGCCGCACGGAGCTCACCGAGGAGCTGCGAGGCGAGCTGCTGCTCGCGCCGCGCGTCCTGTTCCGCCGCGCGGAGTTCGTCAATCTCCTTGTCAATGGTCTGCGAGAGCGTATGAAGTTCCGTGAGCTGCGCGTCGAGGCTGTCGGCGCGTCGGTCGCTTTCTGCAATGAGCGATTCGAGCCGCTCGACATGGCCGCCCATGCGCTTGACGATCTCGCCGCCCGAGCGTTCGAGTTCGCGCTTGAGCTGCTGTGTCGAGCGAGCCATATCCTCATGTGCCCGCCGCGGTGCCGTCCGCTGACGCGAGATGTATTTTGCCAGAAAAACAAGACCGGCGCCGACCAGGATGAGCAGCGCCATAAAATATGTCATCAAATAAGATCAAACTCCTGAACAGTGAATGGGTCAAAGCGAAATGTCTAGATGATGGCCGCGCGCAGGATCGACGGCGAAAGCCTCCATCTCTTCTTCCTGCTCTTCCTTGTCGCCGCGTTTTTTCGAGCCGCCTTCGTACGTCCCTTGCCCGTGACGGTTCGGATCATCCTTGATGCGCCCGTCCTCGGGGTTGTCTTTCGTGCGCACCTGCGTCTCCTTGAGCTTCGCATCCTCTTTTTCGCGCAAGGCTTCGAAATCCTGCTGCATCGCCGCCGCCTGGTTGAGGTTCTGCTGGACTTGCGCCGCGTCGGAGACGCGTGGCACGACCATCTGCATACTCATCGGTGTGACATCCATGATGAACTCCTCCTTTGCATCACGCAGAAAGCCAATCGGGGCTCAATACGGGCCGATCTTGACCTCGTCATCATCGACGGACAACGTGCACCCACGCACTTCGGAATGGAAATTGCGCAAGACAGAATTGATGGACACGCTGACGCCTGGATACAGGATATCTTGCACGCGGATGCGTCCGCCTTCCATTTTTGCAAGTTCCTCCTGAAGCCTCTGGAGCTCTACCTCGGTGCGCTTGATCTTGCCGGCGAGCGGGAACTGCGAGCGCGTGAGCGTATTGATCTGGTCGATGCGGTTCTGCGGCAGCATCGTCACATCAATTTTCGAGAACGTGTTGAGCACGTTCGTGATCTGCTCGAGGCGCTGCTTATCCTCTTTGTACTCGCGGCACGCTTTCTGGTATTTCTGTGCGAGCGCCGGATTGACGCCGACGACGAGACGCGTCGCGACGAACGCCTGGTTGCCGATGCACTTTGCGCGGATCTCTTCGCCGGCCGCGAGATAGCCGCCCGTCACGAGACCACGCCCATCTTCAATGATGATCTTCTTGCCTGCTTTGAGTGTCGAGTGCAGCACGACATCCGAAATGTAGATGTCGCGGTCCGCCTCGATGAGGCCGTTTTCGACAAAGGCCGCGCGCACGTCTTCGCGTGCCTCGATCTTGCCGCGTCCCTGTCCCGTGATGCCGCCGGAAATGAAGACGTTGCGCCCGACAACCTCCGCGCCGGCGACGCCGTCGCCGACCTGGATGTCGCCCGTCGCATGGACGATAAAGCCCGCCTCGACGCCGCCTGTGATCTCGACACTGCCAGCGAAGTCGATGTTGCCTGTGCCGACGCCGACAGAGCCAGAAATCTTGAGATGCGGGTCGACGGAAATGCGCTTGCCTTCTTCGACGATCTGTCCGTCGATAAGCGCGTAGAGCTTGTTTTCCTCGCGGATTTCCGTATTTTTGCCCGCCGTGAACGGAATCGGACGGCCGTTGCGCGCGGCAATCGGCTTACCGAGCACGTTCGTGCCCTGCTGCCCCTGCGTCTGCGGCACGCGCACGGCGATGAGCTGCCCCGCCTTCGCAAGCACGAAGAGGTTCATATCCTTGTAATCGACACGGTCGTACTCAACGACTTTCGGATGTCCTTTGTGCGAGAGGTCGAATTTCTTGTCGATGTAGGCATTCTGGCCATTGACGGCCGGTGTGCCTTTCGCCGCTACGAACGATTCGAGCGACTTCGATCCCTTCTCAATGGCCTCGTCATCAATGCCGTAGACCACACCTTTCGCCTCAAGCGCATCGCGGATGAGCTGCGGTGCCGGAGGCCTCGTGCCTTTCGTGACGTCGTAGCGCACGGTTGCGGTCAATTTATCCCCACTGATGTCGACGTTGACGCCGGCGAAGTCCGTCGGTGCCATGGACGAGAATGGCGTAACGGTCGCATCGATATCCGCGAGTCCTGACGCCACGGGCGCCGTGAAATGATCCGAAAGCTTCACGGGCTCGCCATCTGCCTTGCGCACCGTCTTCGCGAGCGTCAGGATGTCGTAATCGTTGACGCCGTAATCATAGAGAATCTGCCGCATGTCAGAAAGTTCATAGAGGATCGTATTCCCTGCTGACGGGTAGACCGTCAGGAACACGCCTTCCTTCTTGAACTCAAAGAGATATCCGGCTTCCTGCCCGCCGACGCTGGTTTCTTTTACTTCCTCTTCCATGGCCTGGGGCTCCTTCCGGGTTTCAAGAAACGATCATATCAAGCTGGCCTTCATGCGCGCGAGCGAGCCGCGCAGGCGGAAGACCGCCTTCGAATGCAACTGGGAGATGCGCGCTTCCGTCAAATGAAGGATTTGCGCGATTTCCTTCAGCGTGAGTTCGTCATAATAGTAAAGCGAGACGACAATGCGCTCTTTTTCCGGCAGCTTGTCGATTGCTTTGGCAAGTGTCTTGCGCAGCTCTTCTTCCTCGATGGCGGCGGACGGACTCGGCGTTGCTGCTTCGAGCGTATCCACGCTCATATCATCGATCGGCACCATCGTCGCCATGGCGAGCTGTGCCTGGAGCGCGCGAAACTCCTTGTCGTTGAGGCCCATGGCATGCTGGATCTCGTCATCCGTCGGCGCACGACCGAGCTCATTCGTGAGCTGCGTCATCGTGTCGCCGTATTTTCGCACGCGCGACCGCGCCGTGACCGGCATCCAGTCTTTCGCGCGCAAGTAATCCACCATCGCGCCGCGGATGCGGACGCTCGCATATGTTTCGAACTTGATTTTGCGTTCGGTATCAAAACGCTCGATGGCATCGAGCAAACCAAAAAAGCCGCTCGATAGGAGGTCATCGCGGTCGACATGCGCAGGCAGGCTGATGGCCAGCCGCCCGGCTACATAGCGGACGAGGGGCAAGTAGTGCTCAGCAAGCGCATTGCGCGCTTCGTTGCCACGCGCTTGCTCGTATGCATCCCACAGTTGGGAAACATCTGTTTCTGGAGCTGCTTCGCTTTCCATCGGCGGCCGCCTCCCCTCTTCCATTCACATCGCTTCCGTCTTTGCCGCGACGGCGGACAAAATGTCAAGTCGTCTCCGACGTATCCATGTGTTTCAGGTTGTCCGTGGAAAGTGGCTGGAAGCCGGCGTTGTCATCCGCCGCCATGTCCTCCTCAGACTCTACTGCCGCAGCATCTGCCTGCTCCCCGCCTTCTGCCTCCGCTGCATGCGCGGCCAGTTCTTCGTCCGTCGGCTCGCTGTCTTCCGGCTCGATGAGTTCGAGATTCTTGTCAAATCCGATGACGCCTTTCGCTTCCAGCAAAAAGAGCACGAACCAGACGACGGCCCACGTGACAACAAACGCGAGAAAAGAGCGCAAAAAGACCGTCACGAGGCGCGGCGACCCAAGGACGCCGGCGATGATGACGACGAGGGCAGCGATGACGGCAAAGATGAGCGCCATGCCTATCTTGAACATCAGATTTCTTTTTCTCCCTTGTCGATGGTCTTGACCCGGTACATGCCGTTCTCGAGGTTGATGGAGACCGTGCGGCCGTACGTGCCGCCCGTGTCCTCCGCGAGGATGCGGATGCCGAGCTTCTGGAGCATCTTCTTCGCCGCCTCGGCGTTGCGCGCGCCGACGCGCATGATGTCCGTCGCGTTCGCGAACGCGAACATCTGCGCGCCGCCGGCCATCTTCGCGACGAGGCGCGTTTTGGACGCGCCGAGCGCGAGGACGTCCTTCAGCATGAGCGGCAGGCCCGTATCAGCAAATTTCGCTGGATTGTCCGAGGGGCGCGCCTGCGTGCTGTCCGGCAGCATGATGTGCAGCAGGCCGCCGACTTTCGTCTGCGGATCGTACAAAGAAATGCCGATGCAGGAGCCAAGTCCATAACTTATAATGGTAGCTGGGCTTTTGCCGACCTTGTAATCAGCCATCCCAACTCTGATCAGTTCGGCCATTTCATTCAACTCCTACTGCTTTGATCAGCGTCTCGAGGGAACCCGGATCCGGCACGAGGAAGAAATGGCCGTTGATGCCGTCATCCTCGGCGAGGAACTCCGTCTCCATGACGAGCGCCTGGTCGCCCATCTGCCCGAGCTGCACGAGGACGACGTTGAGGATGGCACCGGCCATGTCCATCGCAAGCGCCGGGATCGAGGGCAGCATGGAAATCTGCGTGAACGTGTAAAACGCATTGAGATACGCGCCCGAGAGGATGTTGCCGATTTCCATGAGCGCGGACTCGTCCATGTAGTCGAGCTTGTCCGTCTCGCCATGCTTCTTGCCCATGAGCGTGTCCACAAGGTAGTACGCGCTCTTCTGCGGCAGGAGGAACAAGATGTTTCCCGGCGCCTTGCCGTAGACACGCAGGAAGATGCCGACGACGATGGCGTCCGGCCCGCCGACGAGATCCGGCACCTGCTCCAAAGGGACCATCGAGACGCGCGGCACGTTCATGTCGATGCGGCGGTTGATGATCTGCGAGAGAGCCGTCGCCGAGTTGCCTGCGCCGATGTTGCCGATTTCGCGCAGGGCGTCGATCTGTGCCGGCGATAATTTCATTTCTTCACACATAAGATGACTCCTCACCTACAAATGTCTTCCGAGCATCTTCGGCCGGTTATTTCCCCTCCGGGGGCAGGCCGATGATCTCTTCGAGGTTCAGCATGATGATGAGGCGGCCGTCGATGTTGCCGATGCCGCTCAGGAACTTCGTGAGATCCTTGCCGTTGATGGCCTTCTTCGGATCGAGCGGCTTCGCCGTGAGCGTGAGGACTTCCGTGACGGCGTCGACGAGCATGCCGACATGCAGGTCGCCGATGTTGACCGTGACGATGCGCGTGTCATCCGTGTACGGCGTCTCTTCGAGGCCGAGGCGCTGCTTGAGGTCGATGACGGGGAGCACGCTGCCGCGCAGGTTGATGACGCCCTTGATGAATTCCTGGGCGAACGGCACGCGCGTGATGTCCGTGAGGTTGCGGATTTCCTGGACGTTCAGGATGCTGATGCCATATTCTTCGTTGCGGAGCTTGAAAGCGACGACCTGCAGGTTTTCCTCGGCCGTGACATTGTTTTCGTTGTTAGCCATGTTCAGTTACCTCCCCTTACTGCATCATCGTGGCGACATCAAGGATGAGCGCGACACGGCCGTCGCCGAGGACGGTGGCGCCGGAGAACATCTTGAGTCCGGTGAACAGGCTGCCGAGCGTCTTGATGACGATTTCCTGCTGGCCGATGAGGCTGTCGACGACGATGCCGGCCTTCGCCTCGCCCGTGTGGACGACGACGACGAACGTCTCGTCGGAATCTTTCACATGCGGCACCTGGAGCATCTTCTCCATGCGGATGATCGGGATGATCTCGCCGCGCAGGACGATGACTTCCTTGTTCTGGACGGTCTTGATCTCCTCGGGCTGGATGTTGATCGTGCTGTCGATGGAGCCGAGAGGAATGGCGTACATTTCTTCCTGCACGCGCACGAGCATGGCCTGGATGATGGCGAGCGTGAGCGGCAGCTTGATCTTGAAGACCGAGCCTTCGTCAATCTTCGTCTCGACATCGACGTGGCCGGAAAGCGCTTCGATCTTGCTGCGCACAACGTCCATGCCGACGCCGCGGCCGGAGATGTCGGAAATGTGGTCGGCCGTGGAGAAGCCCGGCGCGAAGATGATGCGGACGGCATCGGCGTCGTCCATCTTGTCGGCTTCTTCCTGCGTCAGCATGCCTTTCTCGATGGCCTTGTTCTTGATCTTCGTCGCGTCGATGCCGGCGCCGTCATCCGTGACCATGATGACGACGTTGTTGCCTTCGTGGCGCGCGATGAGGCCGACTTCGCCCTGGCGGGGCTTGCCCTTCTTCTCGCGGACGTCCGGCTCCTCGACGCCGTGGTCGCAGGAGTTGCGGAGGAGATGCATGATCGGGTCGCCGATCTCGTCGATGACGGTACGGTCGAGTTCCGTCTCCTCGCCTTCGATGGTCAGGTTGATTTCCTTGTTCAGTTCTTTCGCGATATCACGCACCATGCGCGGGAAGCGGTTGAACACGGAGCTCACGGGGACCATGCGGACTTTCATGACGATGTTCTGCAGGTCGGTCGTGACGCGGTCCATCTGCTCGAGCGTTTCGGTGAGGTCGGCAAGGCGGTGCGTCTGGCCGATCTGCTCGAGGCGCACCTTGTTGATGACGAGCTCGCCCATGAGGTTCATGAGGTTGTCGAGCTTTTCGATGTCGACGCGGACGGACTGGCTGTGATGGACTTTCTGCTTCGCGGCGGGCGCGGCGGCCGGCTTCTTCGCCGGGGCGGGCGCCGCTTTCTTCGCGGGCGCGGGTGCGGCAGCCGCAGGCGCTGCGGCAGGAGCAGCGGCCGGTTTCGCTTCTTCTTTCTTCGGCTCGTCGAGGTTCACGACGTTCGTCTCGACTTTCGTGATCTCGGAAATGGAGTTGATGGCATCCTGGACGCCCTTCTCCTCCTGCGACGTCACGACGATGACATCGAAACTCTTGTCGAATTTTTCCTGCTCGAGGTCTTCGGAGCTCGGGACGGACTTCACGACGTCGCCGATCTCGTCGAGCGCATTCATGACCATGTAGGAGCGCGCAGATTTCAGGAGGCACGTATCCGCGAGCGTCACACGCGCGTGGATGGCCTGGAGGCCCTGTGCCTGCGCCTGCTTGATGACGTCCTTGTCGACATCCGTGAGCTCGATGGGGATGCCGGCAGGCGCGGCCGCCGGCGCAGCGCCTGCAGCCGGCGCGGCCGGAGCTGCTGCGGCGGCCGCCGCCTGATCCGGCTTCGAGATGGAGCTGAGCTTTTTCACGAGGTCCGAGACGTCGACGACGTCCTCCGCCTCGCCGTTGCCGACGCTGTCGACCATCTGCGTCAGCGAGTCGACGCATTTGAACAGCGTGTCGATGATGTCTTCGTTGAGCTTCAGCTGCTCTTTGCGGATGAGGTCGAGGACGTCCTCCATCTCATGCGTGAGCTCGGCAATCTTGTTGAAGCCCATCGTCGCCGACATGCCTTTCAGCGTGTGCGCGTTGCGGAAGATCTCGTTGACGACCGAGGTCTCCTCCATGTTGTCCTCGAGGCTCAGCAGGCCATCGTTCAGAGACTGCAGATGCTCATGTGACTCGTCGAGGAACATGTCCATGTACTGATTCGTATCCATATTGGTGTCCTCCCCTTTGCTTTCCTTTATTTCTCAACCGCAGCCACGATGGCGCGTGCGATGTCTGTGACCGGCCGGACCTCGTCAGCGAGGCCGGCGTCGACGACGGATTTCGGCATGCCGTAGACGACGCAGGTGCTTTCGTCCTGGGCGATGGAGTAGCCGCCCTGGGCCTTGATCTTCTTCATGCCCTCCGTGCCGTCGCTGCCCATGCCCGTCATGATGACGGCCACGAGGTTCTTGCCGACGGGCGCGACGGAATCGTAGAGCACGTTCACGGCCGGACGATGGTTGCCGACCGGCGGATCCTGCCCGAGGACGATCTTGCGCGCGCTGCCTGCGGAGGCGACGCGCATGTGGTAGTTACCTGGCGCGATGTAGACGTGTCCGGGCTTTATGATCTCGCCATCTTCCGCTTCCTTGACTTCGACTTTCGACAGCGTGTTGAGGCGGTTTGCGAGGGATTTTGTAAAGCCTGCCGGCATGTGCTGCACGACGACGACGCCGCACGGCAGGTCGCCCGGGAGGCGCGTGATGACGTTCTGGAGCGCCTGCGGGCCACCCGTCGACGTGCCGATGGCGACGAGTTTGCCGCTGCCCTGTCCCGAGGCCGCCGGCATCGCGGACAATGACGGCACGGCGTGCGGCGTGAGCGTCGGCTTATTCTTGCGGGCGAGCAACGGATTCTCGCGTTTTGCGAACGGGCTCGTCGGCTTTGCCTGCGGTTCTGCGCCTCCGGCCTTTGATGGGAACTTCAAGCCTGTCCGCTTCGGGAGCTCGACATGATGCATCCCGCGCGGTGCGGATTTTTCTTTTGCGATCCGTTCCGACTCGGCTTTTTCTGCCGCCCGCGTGCCCGTGAGCGCGCGCTTGACGTTCACCTTCGCCGCGGCACGGCATTTCGCGAGGATGTCGCTCTCGATCGTGTCGATGCGCGAAATCGAGCCGCCCGCCTTACTGATGAAGTCAATGGCACCGAGAGACAACGCGCGGATCGTCTCGTCCGTGCCTTTCTGCGTGAGGCTCGAGAGCATCACGACCGGCATCGGCGCCGTCTCCATGATGGCGGCGAGCGCGTTGAGCCCGTCCATCACGGGCATCTGCACGTCGAGCGTCAAGAGGTCCGGATGCAGCTGTTTGACTTTTTCCACGGCTTCGCGGCCGTTCACGGCCGTCCCCACAACTTCGAAGTCCGGCTGCTTCTTGAACAGGTCCGTGAGGACCTTCCGCATGAACGCGGAATCGTCGGCAATCAGGATACGGATCATCCTGCTACCCCCTCTTAGAGATTCCCAGATATCCCCTTGGCGATGGCCTTCCTCTGCACGGCAAAGAGATAACGCACGACCTGGTTCATCGTGCGGCGCTCGAGGTGCTCAAGGTATGCGCCGACGTGATAGATGGCGTGCTCTTCATCGAGCATGACCTTCTGGCAACGTGCGACGCGCGCCATGATTTCCAAGGTTCCCACTTCCGGAATATCGAAGATCTCAAGCGCCATCTGGCTATCGACTTTGACGGGCTTCGGGAGGACGATGGCAACGCCATTGCCGGAGAGGTCGATCGTGCGCGTCTCCATGGGGTCGCCGATCGTGCCGTCGTCCCCGACGAGGCGCACGCGCACCCTGAGGTCGACGCGCACGCGCACGAACTCGCGGTTCTGGTGGCGCTCGACCGTCTCAGGGCGCGTGATCATCCACGCAGGGATGCGGCCGTCGATCTTCTTCGTGCCGAGGTACGTGGAGAAAAACCGGTAGCGGCATTGTTCGCCGACGGCGAGCGCGTAGATGCGCGTGCCCTTGCGCGGGATGATCGGCACGCGCTGCCGGTTCACAGGCAGGGCGGCGACGATCTGATCCTTCGTCATGTCCTCGATGCGGCTCGCGTAGCGGTTGTCATCGTTCTCGACATAGAACTCGATGCGCTGGCCGATCTTCAATACAGTTCCTGCTTTTAGTATTTCGCCTGCCATAGGAAAGTTCCTCCATGTTTAACGTGAAAAATGGAAAATCCTTTGTAAAAATCCTCTCCAGCCGCGTTCGACAGCGACCGGAGTCCCATAAAGGACGCCTTGTGCCATCGCACGGATGCAACGCGACGCAATCGCGTTCGGCGCCGTCACCAAGAACGGCGTCTGCCGACGCACGGCGCGCATGACATTCGCATCTTCGTAGAGATAACCGAGGCAGCCGACCTCCATGTCGAGGAAGCGCTCGGCCGTCTGCTGGAGCTTCGCCGTGACTTCGCGGCTCTCGCGATCGTCATAGACGCGATTGACGACGAGCTGGAGGCTCGGATGCTCCGCATAGCGGCTGTACGCCTTCATGACAGCGTACGCATCCGTCAGCGACGTCGGCTCCGGCGTCGTGACGAGCAGCACTTCATCGGCTGCGAGGATGAAGTCCATGACGTTCTTGCCGAGTCCCGCGCCCGTGTCGATGAGGATGATGTCCGCGAGCTCGCCGACACCTGAGAGTTTTTCGAGCAGCACGCGCTGCTGCTCGTCCTCGAGCGTCTGCGCCTTCTCGATGCCGGAACCGCCCGGGATGAACTCGATGCCGTACGGGCCGTGCACGAGGACGTCCGCGAGTTCGACGCCGTCTTCGAGGAGATTCAGCAAGAATTTTTTCGATGTCGAGCCGAGCACGATGTCGACGTTCGCCATGCCGAGGTCCGCGTCGAGGATCAGCACGCGGCTGCCTGCCTCGCGGAGCGCGATGGCGAGGTTCACGGTGAAATTCGTCTTGCCGACGCCGCCCTTGCCGCTCGTGACGGCGATGACGCGCGTGTGCCGCCCGAACGGGGCTACTGGCCGCACCATCTGCGGCGCGGCCGCAGGCTCCGGCGCGGGCGTGATATACGATGCGCCCGCCGCAGCAGATTCCTGTGGCGGGCGTTTTTTTGCGAGCTGCCGCAAACGTTCTGCCTGATCCATGCTCATTCCCTCAACAACAGATCCGCGAGCGCGTCCGGCGTCGCCGGCACGATGTCATCGGGGACGCTCTGGCCGTTCGTCAGGAACGCGAGGCGGATGTCTTTCCCATGGAGGAGATTCAAGATGAGGCCGACGCTCGCCGTCTCGTCCGTCTTCGTAAAGATGACATGATCGGGCTCGCAAACGGAGAATTTCTCGAGGATGTCGGCCGCGTCGCGGTTCTTCGTCGTCGCGCTCATGACGAGGAATCGCTGGATGCGCGGGTGTACGGCGAGAAAATCGCAGAGTTCCTTCATCTGGAATTCGTTGTGCTGGCTGCGGCCGGCCGTATCGATGAGGATGAGGTCCTTCTTGCGGAACTTGTGGATGGCCGTCTTGAGCTCTTGCGGGCTGTAGACAATCTCGAGCGGCAGGCCGATGATGTCGGAGTATGTCTTGAGCTGCTCGACCGCGGAGATGCGGTACGTGTCCGCCGTGACGAGCGCGGCGTCGATGCCCTGCTCGAGCACGAAGCGCGCCGCGATCTTCGCGAGCGTCGTCGTCTTGCCAACGCCTGTCGCGCCGATGAGCGCGACGATCTCCGGTTGGCGGTTGTCCTGGCGCGGCTCGAGGCCGGAGGAAAATTGGACGTTCTCCGCGAGATAATCCGCGAGCGCTGCGTGCGCTTCCGGCGTCAAGCTGTCGCGCACGGTATCGCCGGCGGCCGCCGTCGCAGCGAGGTCCTTCTGGATCTCGTCCGAGACTTCCTGTTCCTGGAGTGCTTCCGCGAGCGTGCGGACGCCTTTCGGCTGGTCTTTCACCATGACCTGCGCGAGGAGTGTCTTCATCTGCGCGAGCTCTTCCTGGAGCGCTTGGATTTTCTTTGCGTCCGCTTCATTCATCGATGCTTGGTCTCCTGACGGTTGTGGTTCTGGTGGCTCGGCAGATGCAGCCGGCGTGACGGCGACCGGCTGCGGCGGCACAGGTTGTGGCTGGGTTTGCGGTTGTTGTTGCTGTTGCAGCGGTACGTTCTGCTCCTGCGGAACGGTCAGCGGTTGCTGCACGGCTGGCATCACCTGCGGCGGGACAGGCGGCACTGGCAGTTGCGTGGAGGCTGGCTGCATCATCGCCGCGGCCTGATCGGCCTTGATGATCTGTGGATTCGGCGTGGCATCTGCGCCCTTCGCGAGCGTCGCGACCATCGCATCAAAGCGCGCCTGCGCCGCCTGACGTCCTGCTTCCGCGTTCGCAGACGAAGTGTCCTGCTGCTGTTGCGTGCCGTACGTGCGCAAGCCCTGGCTGCGCTGCGCTGTCGTCAGCGGCGGCAGGACGGGCGACTCCGGTTCGGAGACGACATCGATGCGGTTTGCCGGCTTCGTGGGTTTGGATTTCGCCGGCGTCTTTTTCTTCGGGGGCTCCGGTGTATCCTCGATGGCGGCCGTGACTTCGACGACTTCTTTTGCATTGAAGCCGAGGATGCCGCCCTCGCGGTATTTTTTCGTGTGCAAGATGACAGCGTCCGCGCCGAGGTCGGCTTTGACGAGCTGCATCGCTTCTTTCATGTTCGATGCTTTATAGACTTTGATCTGCAATTAGATCTTCACCACCCCTAGGATCTGGATTTCGACGTTCTGCTCGATTTCCGCCTGCGAGAGCACGATGAGCCCCGGCACGCTGCGTTCGACGAGCTTGCGGAAATAGAGGCGCACGGCAGGGCTCGTGAGCACGATGGGCTGGTAGCCCATGTTCGTGAGCTTCTGCAGCTCGTTATCTAGCGCTGTTACGAGCTTCTTCATGGAGTCGGGATCGAAGCTGACATACGAGCCGCGATCCGTGCGCTGCACAGCGCCGGCGATGCGGTTCTCGAGCGCCGCGTCGAGCGTGACGCACGGCAGCTGGCCGTTCTGCACGTTCGCCTGCGTGATCTGGCGCGCCATGGCGTGGCGCACGTATTCCGTGAGGATCTCCGTGTCCTTCGTCGCGCGCGCATAGTCCGAGAGCACTTCAAAAATCGTCTCCATGTCGCGGATGGAAATACGCTCGGCGAGGAGGTTCTGCAAGACCTTCTGCACCTCGCCGACCGTGACGAGGTCGGGCACGACTTCCTTGACGAGCGTCTCGTTGACTTTTTTGAGGTTGTCGATGAGATTCTGCGTCTCCTGGCGGCCGAGGATCTCAGCGGCATGGCTCTTGATGACCTCCGTGAGGTGCGTCGCGAGCACGGAGACGGCGTCGACGACCGTGTAGCCGTTGAGCTCCGCCTGCTCGCGTTCGCTGTCAGGAATCCAGAGCGCCGGCAGGCCGAACGCCGGCTCCGTCGTCTCGATGCCCGGCACTTCTTCAAACACCGTGCCGGAATTCATCGCGAGGAAATGGTCGAGCATGAGCTCGCCCTTCGCGATTTCAACGCCTTTCAATTTGATGATATACGCGTTCGGCTTGATCTGGATGTTGTCGCGGATGCGAATGGTCGGCACGACGAGGCCGAGCTCGAGCGCGCACTGGCGGCGGATCATGACGATGCGGTCGAGGAGGTCGCCGCCCTGCCCCGTATCGA
>Ga0256404_1009971_pt1 | contig 13351 bp, 14 predicted proteins | sample RumenRJG_01DNA_FD_185990 | JGI IMG/M metagenome (GOLD analysis project Ga0256404, IMG submission 185990) | Bovine rumen microbial communities from Lethbridge, Alberta, Canada - RJG_01 | ecosystem: Host-associated > Mammals > Digestive system > Stomach > Rumen | place: Canada: Alberta | collected...
CGGATGAAAAGGGCGTAAAGCACTTCTGGGGTCCGGGGTTTTCCTATTCAAAACAGACGGGCTCGTGGGAAGGAACGGCAGGCAGCCTGAAAAACCGTGACGCGGCATTTACCCTTTATGACACGGAAATTTTCCCGCTGCGGCAGGGTGAAGCGTCCGGCTGGTTTTACTGGGACAAGTATCTCAGAGTTCACCGCATCAAGCACACCTATTCAGCAGCGGACGAGGGAACAGGACTGCTCTACGACGGAAAGTACGAAAACACCTCCGTCAACCTGAGCACCGAAGTGGGAAGAAAAATTCCCATTTCAAAGCGCTGGTACTGGGTGCCGCAGGCGCAGCTTCAGCTCACCTGGCTTGACGGCTACCACTATTACGACAGCCAGAACCTGGAAATCACGGGAGAGGACGAGTGGAGCCTGAAAGGCCGCCTCGGCTTTGATCTGGTGAATATTATTGATCCTGAAAACGACAGCAGATTTTACCTCAAGGCCAGTGTGATTCATGAGTTCCTTGACGGAGGCAGAGTCAGCATTTACTCATCCGAATACGGCGATTTTTACAGCGAGCGGAACAGCCGCATCGGCACCTGGTTCATCGCCGGCGCCGGACTGAGCGCTAAGATCGGCGATAATTCTTACGTCTATTTTGACTGTGAGCGGATCTGGGGCAACGACTACCGCCATACGTGGGAAATTCAGGCCGGCATGAGATTTGAATTCTGAACGCGGGGCGCCCTGCGGCGCCGGCCGCGAAAAAGTGCGCAGACAGAGCTTTATCAGCCTCTGTCTGCGCACTTTTTTCACGGGCGCTGAACAGTTCAGCGCTCCAGTGCACTGTCTTGATTTTTCCGGCAGGCCGTGCCCCGCCGGCGGTAACAAGCCCTGTGTGCCGGACAGCGGCCGGAAATCCTGTCCCGCACAGGCACCGGCGTACTCCTGCGGTGAACAGCCTAATGCAGGCTGATCTGTCCGGATGCTTCAAGAAGGGCTTTCAGAAGGTCATCATGCAGGTTTCTGATCAGTTCGCTCTGGCCGCTCAGCGAAAGCGACGCAATGGCTCTGCCGTCAGGTTCGCGGACAGGAACAGCCACGCACGACATGCCGATGGTGGCCTCGCCCTTTTCATCGGAATACCCCTGCTGCAGAATGCGCTGCAGTTCCGCTGCCAGTCCCGCGGCGTTGGTGATGGTGTTCGGCGTGTAAGCGTGAAACGGCGCTCCGGAAAGGTAAGCGCGGATATTCTCGGCGCCGCTGTTGGCAAGCAGCAGCTTGCCCGACCCCATGCAGTGGGCGGGCAGCAGCAGACCCGGTTCGGCTGACATATAGGCCACGGGGCCGGCAGAAACTTTGTGAAAAACGCGCACCTGATTTTTTTCCAGACCGCAGAGCAGACAGCTCACCTGAAAGCGGCTGCTGAGCTTTTCCATGAAGGGCAGCGCCCGGATGGTCAGCTCGTTCCGTTCTCTGACAAGCGTGCCCAGGTAGAGCAGCCTCATGCCCAGCCGGTATTTTCTGTTTGCCGGGTTCTGCTGTATGAAATCGGCGGCCTCAAGGCTGCCGACCAGCCTGCTCACGGAAGTGCGGTCAATTTTCAGAAGCAGAGCGGCATCCGATATGCCCAGTTCCTCGTACTGGGAAAAGAGATTGAGAAGCTGAAGAGCGCGGTCAACGGTCTGGCTTGTTTCTTTTTTCATGCTGTGTCTTCCTTTCAGGCAGAAAGTTTTTCTGCATGGTTCGATTCCGCCTGTCTGCAGCAGCGGAAAGCAGCCCTGTTTTAACCGCCCAGTGCGGCGGGATCGCTTTAAAAATATCTTTGAAATAAAGATATTGACGCCGTATTCAAGGCGGATTAAAATACTGTATCACTATTAACGGACATATTATCCGAATATCGGAATTTCATTAAAACATTGACGGAATTACTTTCCGATAATAGAAATTTTATCATAACCATGGAGAAAATTCATCTGTCTGCGGCTGCGAACGGCAGAAAAAGCGCAGAACTGCTGAAAACGGCCTGCAAACACAGCGGAGGAGATGGTGAACTGCGAATCGGCGGCCGGAAGCGCGGAGTTTGGTGCGGAAAAATGCTGCGCCGCATCAGGCACGGCGTTTTCTGCGGAATCTTTCTGAGATAAGATAGGCAGGCGATGAAGATGTCAGGTGCTGAAATAGATCTTTTTCTGAAAACGTTTGCAGTGATCGGAATTTTTCTGATTGTGGGAACTGTTCTGCGCGCAAAGGTGCCGCTGCTGCAGAAGCTGTACCTTCCGGCCTGCGTCATCGGCGGCGTGACAGCTCTGGTTCTCGGCCCGAGAATGCTGGGCATTCTGCCGATTCCCGACAGCATTATGAAAACAGCCTCAAACATTCCGGGGCGCCTTTTCGGTATTCTTATTGCCTCGATGCCCATGTGTGCGGCTAAAATGGACCGGAACGAGCTGCGCGGGCGCACTGACGCCATCACGCTCGGCCTGATCATCACGCTGATCGGCGCGCTTCAGTTCACGCTCGGATTTGCGGTCAATCTGGCCTGCAGATTCTTCGGCTATGAGGTCTATGAAGGCTTCGGCACGGAACTTTTCATGGGCTTCTGCGGCGGGCACGGCAGCGCAGCCGCAGTGGGGGTGAACTTTGAAAAGCTCGGCCAGCCTTACTGAGAAGTTGCGCAGGGCGTCGCGATGACCTTTGCGACGTTCGGCCTGATCGGCGGCATTGTGCTCGGCATAGCGGTGATCAACTATACGGCACGCCGCGGACTGACTCATTACGTGTCAGACCCCAACAGCCTGCCGGAGGAAATGCGCGTCGGCCTCTATAAAAACCGGGAACAGCGGCCCGTGGGCGGCTATCTGACGACTGCCGGCGGTTCAATTGACACGCTGGGGCTGCATCTGGCCCTGATATTCACAGCTGTTGCATCAGGCTACTTTATCTATTACCTGATCAACAAGTTTAAAGTACCCTTCCTGCTTTACATGACGCCGTGGTTCTGGATGCTGATCTCAATGTACATCATCTGGCCCGTGGTGCGCCGGCTGGGCTGTGACCGCTACTTTGACAGAAACATGAAAAGCAGGATTTCAGGCGCTGTGACAGACTTCATCGTGACAGCCGCGATCATGTCCATGCCCATCGCGATGATCATGGAATACTGGGTGCCGATTGCGGTTACGGCAGTTCTTGGCTTCCTGATCACCGTTCCGGGCATTCTGTACCTTGACAGAAAGCTCATCAGAAAGGACTGGGTTGAGGAGTCCATGGGACCGATGGGAATGATGACCGGCGATTTTATCACCGGCGTCCTTCTGATCAGAATGGTTGATCCCGATATGAAATCCGAGTCGCTGAACGACTTTTCAATTGCCTATTCGCTGAACACGTTCTACTGCGTGGCGCTGTCGGCGATGATCTATCCCTATATAGTCACGCGGGGAATCGTGAGCGCTGCGTATTTCAGCGCCGTACAGGCAGTCGTTCTGGCTGCGGCGCTGGTGGTCTTTGTGAAAATGACGGGAGGCAGAAAACATGCAGCAGAATGAAAATAACGGCGTATTGCAGAATGCGGCGCCTGAAAAGGAAAAGACTTCCCTGAAAAGGGAGCCGGCTGCCGTGAGAAAACCGAAGGGCCTGACGGTGGTTGAGTGTGACTGCCGCGAGTGCTACTGGCGCCTTGACCGGAAGGGAAAGAACTTTGAAATTTTCGACCCCGTCTCAAAATATGAGCAGCGGCGGGACGTGGATCTGTATCATCTGTGCGGCGTCTACGGCCGGATGGGCGTGCCGGCTGACGTCAGGGAGATCAGTTACGGACAGTATCAGCAGTACCGTCCGAGTGACGGAATCCCGAGAAACTTTTCAGATCTGGTCTGTGAGGCGGTCAAAAACGGCAATGCCGCGCTGGTGCCGGCCGGGTTCTGCATGTACGCGCCGGCGGTGGCCGGCGGCGTGCAGCGGGCGCTTGGAAAGGACAGAAAGCTGGGTCTGGTGTGGATTGACGCCCATTCTGACAACCGCATTGCCGAGGAGCGTGAGTCCACGACATTTGTGGGCATTCCCGTGTCAGCCATGGCGGGACAGACCTGCAGCGAATGGAGAAAGAAAAGCTGCGGCCTTGAGGTTCCGCTGAAAGGTGAAAACATGCTCCTCAGCGACATCCGCATCTGCGACGAGGAAGGCCTGAGAAACATTGAGAACGCCGGAATCACAGTACTGACGTCCTCCGATTTCGAAAATTCCCGGGTGTGGGACAGCGCAGTCGAAGATCTTGCCTCGCGGACAGATGCGATTTATCTTTCCGTGGACATGGACATTCTGAGACATGAGTACACGCCTGCCTACATCAAGAACGTTCCGGGCGGCCATACCATTGAGAGGGTGATGAGAAATGTCCGGACAGTGACCGGCACCGGCAGAGTGGCGGCATTTTCGCTGTTCTGCGCCGATTTCGACCGCTATCAGGATCAGGGCGAGTGGACTTATTTCAATGCCATGAAAATCATTGCCGCCGGGCTGGAAAACTGGAAAACAATCCCGGCTGTATGAAGGTGACGGCCGGCGCCGGCAGCACAGGGCATAAAAAAGACGGGGAGCGCTTTTATCAAAGCGTTTCCCGTCTGTTTTGCATTGAATCCGCTGCGCCCGCAAGGGCTATACGTCCAGATTGTGCACTTCGTGCGCGTGTTCTTCTATGAACTTGCGGCGCGGCTCCACGCGGTCGCCCATGAGAATGTCAAAATACTCGTCAGCGGCTGTCAGGTCGTCCAGCTCAATCTGTTTCAGTATTCTTGTCGCAGGGTCCATGGTGGTTTCCCAGAGCTGGGTGGGATTCATCTCTCCAAGTCCCTTGTAGCGCTGCACTGCGGCCTTTTTGCCCTCGCTGTTCAGGGCGTCCATCGTCTTGCGCAGTTCCTTATCGCTGTAGAGATAGTCCACTTTTTTGCCGACCTGCACGCGGTACAGCGGCGGCACGGCCTGGTAGACATGGCCTTTTTCAATGAGCTCGCGCATGTGGCGGAAGAAAAACGTGAGCAGAAGCGTGCTGATATGTGCGCCGTCGACATCAGCATCGGTCATGATGATGATTTTGTTGTAGCGCAGCTTTGTAATGTCAAAATCCTCGCCGATGCCGCAGCCGAGCGCCTGAATGATCACGCGGATTTCCTTGCTGCTCAGCATTTTGTCCATGCGTGCCTTTTCGACGTTCAGAATTTTGCCGCGCAGGGGCAGTATGGCCTGAAACTTGCGGTCACGTCCCTGTTTGGCGCTGCCGCCTGCTGAGTCTCCCTCGACGATGTACACTTCGCAGTCCTCGGCAGTGCGGCTTGAGCAGTCTGCCAGCTTGCCGGGAAGCGAAAGGCCCGTCAGAGCCGATTTGCGCACCAGTTCGCGGGCTTTTTTCGCGGCCTCGCGCGCCTGGCGGGCTTTGACGGCCTTGTCGATGATGGGTTTGATGACCGACGGATCTTCCTCAAGCGCCTGCAGAATGCCGTCATACAGCACCGAATCGACAATGCCCTTGACGTCGCCGTTGCCGAGCTTTGTCTTGGTCTGTCCCTCAAACTGCGGGTTGCTCAGCTTGACTGACAGAACGCAGGTCAGCCCCTCGCGGAGATCTTCGCCGGAGAGGTTTTCGTCCTTCTCCTTCAGAACGCCGGCGCGGCGGGCGCCCTCGTTGATGCCGCGGGTCAGGGCGCTGCGCAGTCCCGCGACGTGCGTGCCGCCCTCAACAGTGTTGATCAGATTGGCAAAGGAATAAAGACGCTCGATGTATTCGTCGGTGTACTGGAATCCCATTTCAACCTGCACGCCGTCCTTTTCGCCGCGCACCACAATCGGCCTCGGCGTAAGAAGCGTCTTGTCCTTGTTCAGGTAGGCAACAAATTCAGAAATGCCGCCTTCGTAATGGAACGTCCAGGTTTTCCCGTCGGCCTCGTCAATGAACGTGAACTTCAGGCCTGGAATGAGGAACGCCATTTCGCGGAAACGGCTGCACAGCGTGTCAGCCGAGAAAAGGACTTCGTCAAAGATTTCCGCGTCGGGCTTGAAAGTGACGCGGGTGCCGCGCTTTTCTGTGGGAGTGCCCCCCGTAAGGTCGGTCACCGGCTTGCCGCGCTCAAAGCGTTCGTGCCACTCTTTGCCGTCGCGCCACACGGTGACCTCAAGCCACTCGGAAAGCGCGTTGACCACTGACACGCCGACGCCGTGCAGGCCGCCGGAAATCTTGTAGTTGTGGTTGTCGAACTTTCCGCCCGCGTGAAGCACCGTGAGCACAACCTCAAGGGCCGGCCTGCCGTTTGAAGGGTGCGGGTCAACGGGGATGCCGCGCCCGTTGTCCTCGACGCTGACGCTTTCGTCCGCGTGCAGCGTCACCGTGATGTCAGTGCAGTAGCCGGCCATTGCCTCGTCAACCGAGTTGTCGACAACCTCGTAAACGCAGTGATGAAGGCCGCGGGCCGTGGTGTCGCCGATGTACATGCCGGGACGCTTGCGGACAGGATCAAGCCCCTCGAGGATCTGTATGTCTTTAGCAGTATATTGAGCGCTCATGAATCTTTAACCTCCTGCGCTGCGGGCACCGGCGGATGAACCGCGTCCCGCATCAGTTCCTTATAGCGCCGTGCCAGCGTGACAGGGCGGAACCCCGTCGTCGTGACGCTTCCGTCGGAGTAATAGACTGTCGTGCGCTTCCGGTCATGGACCATGGCCACGGCATTGAGAAGAAAAATGCAGTCTTCACCCTCAATGGGAATGAACATGAAAAATCACCTTCCGGCTGCCGGCACAGTGTGAAATTAGGGAAAATTCAACCTCATTATTATAACAGAAAATTTGCTTTTTTGCATTGATACTGCTGAATCCGCGCGAAAATCCCAGCGTCATTCCGGGCAGACATGACCCGTTTCGGGAACTGTGCCCGCAGCGTGACAAAAGCGGCCTTCCCGTGCGGGAAGGCCGCTGAAACGCGTATTCTACTGTTTCTGCTCGGGCGCTTCAGCCGCATCCTGATGCTGGACAGGCTGCATCTGCGTCGGATCAAGAGGCGGCAGGATGACAGGCATCGGCAGGTTGGCCAGGGAAACCAGCTGGCTGACCATGGCGCGGACATACGGAAGAAGCATGACCATGCCGTTGTCGCGGAGAATGGCCTCGCGGTCGTCGCCCTCGGCCTCGATGAAGAACACGCCGGTTACGTCGGCTACAATCTCAAAGGGATAGTTGTGCTGCTCGGCATCTTCAAAAACAGTGATGCGCAGGTTCAGGAACGAAGGCTCCTTGGGCGTGCCGCTCATGCGGACGCGCTGGTCCACCTTGATGGCAAGCGGCAGATTCTCGTCCTTTTTGGGCTGAAAGTGGTGGTTCATGTCAAACTGAAGGCTTTCGGCGCGGAAGTCGGCTAATCTGATTTCATTCATGTGAGAGAGGCTCCTTATATTTAAAGGTAAATTGGTGAAAAACAGACAGAGTTCATTATAACACGGAACGCGTATTTTTACACAGTCCCGGCGGACTGTTCTGCACCCGAACGGGGACATTCCGCCGCAATGATGCTCTGCGGAGCTGTTTTTTAAGATTTTATTCAGAAGAGACAAGCATCTCCGTGAATTTTTCACAAGCAGATGTGCAGTTTAACCAAAAAGAAATTGTGAATTCCAACGCTTTATCCGAAAATGTTATAGACCCCTTGCACAAAAGAAAATATTAGTTATAATCGTCTCAGAATGAAAAAAAGGAGGTGCGACTTATGGGCAAACTCGCAGGCAAAAAGCTGATCCTTCTTGGCGAGCGTGACGGCGTGCCGGCACCCGCAATGAAGGCCTGCTTTGAGAACAGTGGTGCCGAAGTCGTCTTCGAAGCTACGGAGTGCTTCGTCTGAACGGCTGCAGGAGCCATGGACTTGCAGAACCAGCAGCGCGTCAAGGACTGCGCTGAGAAGTACGGTGCTGAGAACTGCGTGGTCATTTTCGGTTCTTCCGACGCTGAAGGCGCGGAGATTTACGCCGAGACCGTGACCAACGGAGATCCCACCTTTGCAGGCCCGCTGGCCGGCGTCCAGTTAGGACTCGCCGTCTATGATATCTTTGATCCTGAAATTCGTGCCGAAGCTGATCCCAAGGCTTGGGAAGAGCAGATTTCCATGATGGAAATGGTGCTTGACACTGAGGCTCTGAGCAATGCCGTCAAAGGCATGCGCGAACAGTACTCGAAGTACAAACTGTAGTTTTTTCAATCAGTCTGTATGCGTCCGGGAGGAGAAATCCTTCCGGACTTTTCGTATTAAAATATATTCTGAAAGAGAGATTCCGGCTTTGCATTGCCGGATAAAACCGCGCCGTGTTTTTTTGAAAGCACGGCAAAATCAGCTGCGCGCAACAGGCGCCGCAGGCATAAGAACGGCGGCGCTGCGGCAGAGCACAGGAGGCCCTTCATGCAGAAATTTATAGTAGATCAGTCGTTCTGGGAACTTTTTCCCGATGCGGCCATAGCCGTCCTTTCCCTGTCCGGCCTTCAGGCGGTCCGGCTTTCTCCGGATCAGGCGGCCGAGATCAGCGGACTTCTTGCAGAGGCAAACCGCACGGCCAAAAAATATGTGCCAGCAGAGCCCATTTCGTCCAGCGAGACGGTTCAGGTCTGGCGGCAGGCGTACCGTAAGTTTCCTGTGAAAAAGGGCGCCCGCTGCTCCGTTGAAGCGCTGCTGAAGCGCGTTCTGCACGGCAATCCCGTGCAGTCCATAGCGCCGTCGGTAGACATTACAAACGCCATATCGCTGAAATACGCCTTTCCGATCGGCGCCGAAAACCTTGATGCCGTTAAAGGCGATCTGCATCTTGGCGCCGTCAGGGGCGGGGAGGATTTTCTGCCCATCGGCGCAGAAGCGCCCGACCCTCCGCTTCCCGGGGAGATCGCCTATTATGACGACATCGGCGCCGTGTGCCGGTGCATGAACTGGCGCGACGGGCAGCGCACGCAGATCAGGGAGGATACGGTCAGCGAGTTTATCGCGATGGAATGCATCGAGCGGAAGCGCAGAGATGAACTTGTCTGCGCGCTTGACGAACTGTCCGGCCTGATGGTGAAGCACCTCGGCGCAAAAATCGCAGCCAAAGCCGTGGTCACGCAGGACAATCCGTCTGCCGTTCTGCGGCAGATGCCTCAGTAAACGGCAGCTGCCCGGCAAAAAAAGCGGAAGCGGAAAACTTTTTTCCCGCTTCCGCTGCCGCACAGTCTGCTTCTTCATTCCCCGCTGTCTTCCCCGCCGATTCTGAGCTGAACGCCCTCAGCCGTTTCGTCGGGGCTTTTTCTGCCCTGCGGGCGGGGCCGGTCCGGATTCAGTGATTTGAAGAAAGCGTCCAGTCCTGCCTGGCTCACCCGCCAGGCGCGGGAAATCTTCACGGCGCTGAGCTGTCCCTTTTTGATGAAGCGCAGCAGCGTCGAACGGGAGAGTCCCACGGCCATGGCAATTTCATCGAGAGTATAGAGGCGGTATCTGCTGAGAAAATCACGGGCTTTCTCATCCTGTTTCTCTTTTTCAGCGCGGTAATCCATATCTGTGCCTCCTTTAAGGTGCAGCTGCAGACAGCTGCGTCTGTCATGATTTTATTGTAATTCAGGCAGCTGTTCTGTCAATTCTTTTTTGCTCCGCAGGCCTTTGCACAGGGCAGAGCCGGAACAGCGGGACAGATATCCGGCGGAATTTTAGAAAAAGTCTTGCAAAACGTTTTCTCATGTGTTAGTATACACTTCAACAAAACAGCGAAACTTTTATCAAGAGCAGGGGAGAGAGTCAGCTCAGCGATCCTGCACCAACCTGCCGCGCGGTAAGGTGGTCCTGCTGACAGCGATGAGGGGAAGTCTCGGCATAGCACGCCGCCCTGTCATGGCAGGGCGGCGTTTTTGTATGCGCTTGCACGAAAGGATGTTTTTTAATGATTCGACTGAGCAGCATTTCAAAAACCTACCGTTCTCCCGGCGGCGGCGAGGTGAAAGCTCTTTCAGACGTGTCCCTGACCGTCGGCGACGGTGAAATTTACGGCGTTATCGGCTATTCCGGCGCCGGAAAGTCCACGCTGGTCAGATGTGTAAATTTTCTCGAAGTCCCCGATTCAGGAACGGTGGAAGTAAGCGGTTTCGGCGCGGTCTCTGCGCAGAACGGGCGGCTTTTTTACACGCCTGAAGGCGCGGACGGGGAGCGTCCGCTTGACGAGGGCGATCTGCGGCGGCTGCGCCGGCGGGTCGGAATGATCTTTCAGCACTTCAACCTGCTTGACCGCAGCACAGTGTTCCAGAACGTGGCGTATCCGCTCAGATACAGCGGAATGAACAGTGCCGCCATTGAAAAGCGCGTCCGCGAACTGCTCGGCCTGGTTGAACTGTCAGACAAGGCGGGTTTCTATCCCTCCGAACTTTCCGGCGGGCAGAAGCAGCGCGTGGCCATCGCGCGGGCGCTGGCCAATAACCCCAGGATTCTGCTTTCTGATGAGGCCACCAGCGCACTTGACCCCGATGTCACAGAGTCGATTCTCGAACTCCTGAAAAACCTGAACCGCCGCCTCAGCCTGACGGTGATCCTGATCACCCACGAAATGGCCGTGATCAAGTCGGTGTGCAGCCGCGTGGCGGTCATGGAAAAGGGCCGCGTCGTTGAAGAAGGCGGCGTGTACGACCTGTTCTCAGACCCGCGCGAGCCGATCACAAAGCGCTTTGTGGCCGCTTCGTCGGGACTGTCCGGCCTGAACCGTCTGTTTGAGAGAAAGTCGCCGCTTGTGCAGACCGGCGGCGGAAGCCGGCTCGTGACGCTGCATTTTTCCAGGGACAGCGTGGGGCAGGCGCTGATCTCGGAAGCGTCCCGCATGTTTGATGTAGATCTGAATATTGTGCTTGCCAACGTAGATGTACTTCAGGAAAGCTCTCTCGGATACACCGTGGTGCGTGCCCAGGGCAGCAGCGAAAATATCGGAAAAGCCCTGGAGTTCCTGAGTTCGCACTGTGTCCGCGTGGAGGAGATGCCCGCACATGGAAGTCTTTCTTAAATCGTGGATGCCCAACGTGTGGGCGTACCGCGCTAAGTTTCTGAGCAGCTGCGCCGCCACGCTTCAGATGTTTCTGATTTCCGGCGCGCTGACGCTGCTTTTCGGCTTTCTGCTCGGAATTCTGCTGGCTGTGTCGCGCCGCGGCGGCGTCCGCCCTAATTCCGCAGTCTTCCGCGTGACAGACCTTTTTGTCAATATTTTCCGTTCCATTCCGTTTGTGATTCTGCTGATCTTCCTGATTCCCTTTACGCGCGCCCTTGTCGGAACAGCGATCGGCGTGCGCGGAGCCATCGTGCCGCTGGTTTTCGGCGCCGTGCCGTTTCTGGCGCGGCAGGTTGAAACTGTGCTCGTCAACGTGGACCCGGGGAAAATAGAGGCGGCGCGCAGCATGGGCAGCGGCACTGCGGGAATCGTGTTCCGCGTCCTATTGCCGGAGGCCGTGCCTGAGCTGATCCGCGTCACTACCATCACAGCGATCAGCCTGATCGGCCTGACGACCATGGCCGGCGCCGTCGGCGCCGGCGGAATCGGCAGCTTTGCCATCAATTACGGACAGAATCTGCACCATCAGGACATTGTCAACGTCTGCGTTGTTGTTCTGCTCGCGGCCGTGTCGCTGATACAGGCAGCGGGAAGCTTCATGGCCCGGCGCACCACCAACAGGCGGCTTTTTGAGCCGCGCCGGCGCCGGGAACAGAAATAGAAGGGCAGTTACGGCTTCGGCTGTTTTTATCTTCAGAATGAAGGGAAGTCTTATTATGAGAAAATCACTGAAATGCGCTGTCTTTGCCGCCGCTGCGGCGCTGTTTGCGGCTGCGTCAGCCCGTGCTGCTGTGCAGATCGGCATTCCCGATGACGCCACCAACGGCGCGCGGGCCATCAAGCTGCTTGAAACTGCAGGCCTGATTACTGTCGATCCGGCCGTCGGTTTTGCCCCTGAACTGAAAGATGTGACCGCTTATCTGTATGACGTTGAAATCGTCCCGACGCAGGCCAACACGCTGCCCGCCACGCTTGATGATTATGCCGCCAGCACCATCAACGGCACCTATGCCGTGCCGGCCGGCCTGCTGCCGTCCCGCGACGCGCTGCTGGTGGAAAAAAGCGAACGGGGGCAGGAAAACCCCTTTGTCAATGTGATTGCGGCACGTTCTGCCGAAAAGGATAAGGAGACATTTAAAAAGATAGTGTCTGCCTACCAGACACAGACCGTGGCAGAGTATATCCTTGCCAAATATCACGAGGCCTATTATCCTGCCTTTGACTACAAACAGGATTTCACGCCCGACAGCGGTCTGGTCAGCGCGGTTGACGAGTATCGGAGCAGCCGCGAAGGCAAGGAAGTTGTGAAGGTAGGCGTCTGCGGTTCGTCGAACGCACAGTGGAACGCCGTGCAGAAAGTGCTGGACGAGCGCGGAGACAAGATTTACATTGAGCTTGTTGAATTTGACGCCTACAACCTTCCCAATGAAGCGCTGAACAGCGGAGAGGTCGACCTGAATGCCTTTCAGCATAAGGCGTTCCTTAAAAAGGAAGCCGGTTCGCAGGAGTATCAGATTGAAGCCATCGGCGATACGATCATCGCGCCTCTGTCGCTTTACAGCCGCAAAGTAAAGACTCTTGACGAACTGAAGACTCTGGCCGGAAAGAAATAGTTCCGGCGCAGGAGAAAAAGTCTCTTCACAGCAGAAGAAACAGAGAAAGGCCGCTGACTGCACAGTCAGCGGCCTTTTTGTGTCCTGGAAAGGGGGCGGGCAGAGAACAGGAGGTGCTCTGCCCGCGGAGGTAGGAAAGTTTATGATCGGCAGAAGCAGCGGACTTCTGCCACTTTTCCGGTGGACAGGCGGGGTCCTGTTCCCCCGAAACTTTATCCAGAACTCCGGCGCTGCTGCAGCGCCGGAACCCGGATTATCTGCGACTCAACTTCCCGTATCTGCAGCTGTAAAGATTCTCTACAGATCCCATCTGATGTTAAGACCGAATGAGAACCCTTCAATCTGTCCGACCCAGCCGGCCGCCCACAGATTGATCGTCATGTCCGATTTGGGGCCGGGGATGGTCTTCCAGCCCAGCTCAAACCGGCCGCTGCTGCCGCCGAGAGAGGGTGACAGCGTGTCCAGGCCGGCGTAGTGGGCGATTGCATCGCCGTCAAACTCGTACTGCCACGCGGCGCCGAGGTACACAGTGCTGTAGGGGCTTGTGGCATGGTTCCAGCGCACTCCCACGCGCAGGCGATTGCTGTCGACGCTGTCAAAGTTGTAAAGTTCGCCCGTGGTGATCCGCGCGTCAAAGCCTGCCTGATGCGTATAGAACCAGCGC
>Ga0256404_1009972_pt1 | contig 13350 bp, 8 predicted proteins | sample RumenRJG_01DNA_FD_185990 | JGI IMG/M metagenome (GOLD analysis project Ga0256404, IMG submission 185990) | Bovine rumen microbial communities from Lethbridge, Alberta, Canada - RJG_01 | ecosystem: Host-associated > Mammals > Digestive system > Stomach > Rumen | place: Canada: Alberta | collected...
AGCGTGTCAAAACTTTCATTTAGTCGTTTAATTTTTGCAAAAATAGCAATAGTGTACTTTTTTGTCAAGAAATTGCCCCACTTTAACCATTTCGCTCAAAAATAGTACAATCAACCCACGCAAGGGTAAACCGAAATGTTAAAATCAACACCGTTTTAACATTGACATTTTAACAGTATAACGAATAAAAATGCACAATTTACAGGGCTCCAGTTATCAATCAACAGGATTTGCACGCTGTTATGTTTAAGTTTTTAATTTTGCCCCCTGGCGCTGGGAGGGCCGTTGTGGCCTGGGGGCAGCAGCAGCACGGCGCGGGGGAGGCCCCTCGTGATGAGAAACCTCCCCCGCTGTGCTGTGTGTGTGTGCCTGTGGCGGCAATAGTGCCAGTCTACTTGCCCAGCTTGGCCTTGATGGCCTTGCTCTCGGCCTCGTAGCCAGGCTTGTCGAGCAGGGCAAACATGTTTTTCTTGTAGGCCTCGACACCTGGCTGGTTGAACGGGTTCACATCGAGGATGTAGCCGCTCACGCCGCAAGCCTTCTCAAAGAAGTAGATGAGCTGACCCAGGTACTTCTCCTTGAGGGCCGGCACGGTGATGAGCAGGTTGGGCACGCCACCGTCCACGTGAGCCAGGCGGGTGCCCAGCTCGGCCATCTTGTTCACATAGTCAACGTGCTTGCCGGCGATGAAGTTGAGGCCGTCGAGATTGGCCTTGTCGTCGGGAATCACGACCGAGTGGGCAGGCTCGCCCACGCTTATCACGGTCTCGTAGATGGTGCGCTCACCGTCTTGTATCCACTGGCCCATCGAGTGAAGATCGGTCGTGAAGTCGCAGGCGGCGGGGAAAATGCCCTTGTGGTCCTTGCCCTCGCTCTCGCCATAGAGCTGCTTCCACCACTCGGCAAAGTAGTGCAGCTTGGGGTTGAAGTTGACCAGCAGCTCAATCTTGCGGCCAGCGCGATACAGGGCGTTGCGCGTGGTGGCATAGGTGAAAATGTCGTCGCTGCCGGCTTTCTCCATCTCGACAGCGCCCTCGACCAGGGCCTTGATGTCGTAGCCGGCCACGGCGATAGGCAGCAGGCCCACGGGCGTGAGCACCGAGAAGCGGCCGCCCACGTTGTCGGGTATCACATAGGTCTTGTAGCCCTCTTGGGTGGCCAGGCCGCGCAACGCGCCCCGGCGGGCGTCGGTCACAGCCACGATGCGAGTGGCTGCCTCGGCCTTGCCCACTTGCTGCTCAAGCATGTCCTTGAGCAGGCGGAAGGCTATCGAGGGCTCGGTGGTGGTGCCCGACTTTGAAATCACGATGATGCCAAATTGCTTGCCCTTGAGCAGGTCGATGAGGTCGTAGAGGTAGTCCTCGCCTATGTTGTTGCCGGCAAAGAGCACATGGGTGGTGGCAGGCTTGTAGGGCGCAAAGTTGTCGGCCAGGGCCTCGATCACGGCTTTGGCGCCAAGATAGCTGCCGCCTATGCCTATGGTCACCACATACTGGCACTTGCTGCGCAGCGACTGGGCGGTGGCCTCAATGTCGTTCAGAAAATCGGGGGTGATGCTGCTGGGCAGGTGCAGCCAGCCCAGGAAGTCGTTGCCCAGGCCTGTGCCTTGTTCCAGCTTCAGGGCGGCTGCCTCGGCGGCAGGGCGCAACGCTGCCACTTGCTCCTGGTCGATGACCTGGCCCAGGGCAGCTGTGTTGTTTACTTGAATTTTTGACATAATCTTGTAATACTATTATTTATGTGTATGTGTGATATAATCCTCTGTGTTTGATTGCTCTCTTAAAAGCAAAGGTAATGTAATTGGGCCACACCGCAATGGGAGCCAATCCTGTTTTTTTTCACAATCGAGCCATGCCGGCCACAGGGCAGCGGCGCCTACAGAGCCTTGGTATAGGCGCGGCGGCGCTTGTGCTGCACGTAGTCGAAGTATTGCCACTGCTTCTGCACGTTGGCGTTGTCTTCGAGCTCCACGTTGGTCTCGGCCCACTTGTAGTGGCGGCGCTGGAACACGGGCAGCAAGTCGGTGAAGAGCATCGAGTTCACGCCCTTGCTTTGCAGCTCGGGCTCGACGGCGATAAGCATGAGGTCGACAATGGGAGAGTGGCCCGTGATGGCCCGCAGCAGGTGCAGCCAGCCCAGGGGCAGATAGCGCCCGCGGCTGGCCTGCAAGGCGTGGCTGAGCGAGGGAATGGAGATGCCCACGCCCACCAGCCGGTCGCTGGCGTCGACGATGAGCGAGATGTGGTCGAGAGGCAGAGCCGGCAGGTAGAGCTTGATGTAGTGCTGGATTTGTGCCTCGGTGAGCGGCGAGTAGCCGAAGAGGCTGTCGTAGGCCTTGTTGATGAGGTGAAACACGGCGTCGGCATAGTTGCGCACCAGCTGCTTGCGGCTCTTGAGGTGCAGGTTGCGCAGGCCGTATTTCTCTTGCACTATCTTGGAGATGCGCACCATCTTCTCGGGGATGGTGTCGGGCACAAAGACCTTGTATTCCACCCAGTCGGTGTCTTTCTCAAAGCCCACGCGCTCCAGCTGCCTGCCATAGTAGGGGTAGTTGTAGATCGTGGCTTGAGTGCTCAGCTCATCGAAGCCCTCGATGAGGCAGCCCTCGGGGTCCATGTCGGTGAAACCCAGCGGGCCGGTGAGGTATTCCATGCCCCGCTCCTTGCCCCAGCGGGTCACTGCCCCGATGAGACCGTCGACCACCTCGTCGTCGTCGATAAAGTCGACAAAGCCGAAGCGGCACTCTTGCTTGCCCTCGCGCTCGTTCACCACCCGGTTGATGATGCCGGCAATGCGCCCCACGGGCTTGCCGTCGCGGTAGGCCATGTAGTACACACTCTGGCAGAACTCAAATGCCGGGTTCTCGCTGGGTGTGAGCGTGCCCACCTCGTCGGTGACAAGCGAGGGCACATAGTAGGGATTGCCTTTATACAGCACATCGATGGGATAATGCACAAACTTGAGCAAGTTGCGCTTGGTGGGCTCTATGAGCCTAATTTCTACAGCCATACACTAAATACAAATCATTTTTCAGGTTGCAAAGATAATAAAAACAGCCCAATGCGCAGCAACATGCCGCAACATTTATCGCTATATTGCCACCTCTTGAATACCAGCCGATAGAAATAGTGGGTGTGGCCACAGGCGCCATGCCTCGGGGGGCGTGCGCGCGACGCGGTTAGCTCTTGATGCCCGTCTGCACCACCTCGCCGTTGTGCACGATCTCGTCGCTGTTCTCGCGCTCGCGCCGGCGTATCTGCGTCTCAATGCCGTCGATCACGTTCACGATAAAGTCGCCCAGCTTCTCGGCCTCGCATATAATGTCCATGTAGAAGATGCCAGCCTGGTAGGGATACTTCTTCTGGTTGATGTTTTCGATATTCTCGGTGCGCAACATGTTGCGCATGTTGTTGATTTCGCGCTCCTTGTTGTAGTTGCGTATCAAGTCGTCGCTCGTGGCGTTGTCGATGTCGCACAGCACGGCAATCATGTTGCTCATGGCCTCGCCCACGAGCTTGAGCATCTGGTCGATGTTCTCATAGTTGTAGTCGACAAAGTGGGCCCCGGCCTCCTCCTTGCGCACAAGCGTGCGCGCAATGTTGTTGCACGAGTCGGCGATGCTCTCGATCTCGCTCACGATGCTCAGCATCGTGCCCACGCGCAGCTTGGCATCGTAGGAGAGGCGCCCGTCGACCAGGTTGTTGAGGTACTTGCCTATCTCGATTTCCATGCGGTCGGAGATATCCTCGTACTTGCCAATGCGCGAGTACACCTTGTTGAACTCGCTGGTGCCCGTCTTGATGTGCACCAGCGACTTCACCATGCCCAGCATGCGCTCCACGCGCTCGGCATAGACCACAATCTCACGCTGCGCCTGCGTGATGTTGAGCTCGGCGGCATTGAGCAGGCCGGCCGAGATGTACTTGAGCTGGAACTCGTCGTCTTCCTTCTTGTGGTGGCTGTGCACCAGGTGGTTCACCATCTTCACATAGCCCTTGGTGAACCATATCATCACCGAGAGGTTGATGAGGTTGAACACCGTGTGGAACATCGACATGCCAAACGAGATGGAGAAGGCCAGCGCGGCCATCTCGTGCGGGCTCACCTTCACACCCTGGCTCATCTTGGTGTAAAGCAGGGTGGGGTCGGGCGTGGAAAAGACGTCGATGCATATCCACTCGATGAGCGGGATGAATGCATACCAGGCCACCAGGGTCCACAACGTGCCCAGCACGTTGAACAGCAAGTGCCCCACAGCGGCCTTCTTGGCGGCCAGGTTGGCGCCCAGCGAGGCCAGCAGCGGGGTGATGGTGGTGCCTATGTTGCTGCCCAGCACCATGGCACAGGCCATGTCGAAGGGTATCCACCCCTTGGTGGCCATCACCAGCACGATGGCAAAGGTGGCCGCACTCGACTGTATCACCAGTGTCACCACCAGGCCCACGGTGAGGAAGATGAGCACCGACCAGAATCCCATGTTGGCATAGCCCTGAAGCACGCCAAAGGCATTGGCATCGAGCACAGGCACGTTCTGCTGTATGAAGTCGAGACCGTAGAACAGCAGCACAAAGCCTATGAGAAACTCGCCTATGTTTTTATACTGGTTTTTCTTGAGAAACAGCAGCGGCACCGCTATGGCCAGCAGCGGCAGCAGCACCACGCTCAGGTTGACCTTGAAGCCGAATATCGACACGATCCACGCCGTGAAGGTGGTGCCCACATTGGCGCCGAAGATTACGGCCATCGACTGCTCAAGCGACATCAAGCCGGCATTCACAAAGCTCACCACCATCACCGTCGAGGCCGACGAGCTCTGGATGAGCGCCGTGATGGCGATGCCCGTGATCACACCCATGAAACGGTTTTTGGTCATCACGTCCAGTATCGAGCGCAGGCGGTTGCCCGCAGCCTTCTGAAGGCCCTCGCTCATCACTTTCATTCCGTATAGAAACAAGCCCACTGCACCCAGCAGCGACAAAAAATCAAGTATGGAATAATCCATTTATCAAGGGATTTAATTATGTGTCAAAAAAAAAGTGCTATGCTATTTCCGTCAGCGTGCAAATTTACTAATAATAATTTTAATAAGCCCTGCATCGGTTTAATTAATTTTATCTCATCTTAGGCTTTCTTTACCGCGGCAGCCGCTCGGGCGGGGCAGGTTGTGCAACAATTTAAGGAAATTGTGCAAAACCAGTTGCCTGGCATTGCTTATCTTTGCACCCGTAATACAAAGGCTGAATGACACGATTGAGCAAAATCCTGACCCTGCTGCTGCTGGCTGTGTACATCACTGCCACGGGCAGCCGCATGTGGGCCTCGATCGACTGCGAGATGCACCACGGCGCCATGACCGCCCACCTGCAGCACTGCAGCGCGGCCGCCGCAAGCCACTCGACGGCGAGCATGACCGTCAAGTCGTGCTGCGACGCCCACCACAGCCAGGACCTCAGCCTCTACACAGCGGGCAGCCACTTCACCATGCCCGCCAAGCCGCTGGCTGCCTCCTGGGCCGCGGCCACAGTGCCTGTGGCCACCCGCCTGCCACGCCCGCAAGCCTGCACGCTCGGGCGCCCGGCACGCCCGGGGCCCCCATCACTGCCCTTGCCGCCGCGCGGCGGCAGCGGGCTGCGCGCACCTCCTGCGACAGTTTGAAAAATCCCCTCTCCCAGTCCCTGCTGCCGGCGCCACCTGCTGCCGGCGCCGCAGGGCACAATCGATTTATCAACACTGTCACAACAAGGATTACAACACACATGACATTTCACAAGTATTTTCTCGCAGTCCCTGCCCTGCTGTGGGCTGCAAGCTCGCAGGCCGGCCAGGTGCGCGGCATGGTGTGCGACGAGAACCACGAGCCGCTCATAGGCGCCTCGGTGTACTGGGCCGGTACCAACGTGGGCACCGTGACGGGCACCGACGGCACCTTCGGCCTGCACACCGTAAAAGACTACAACAAGCTGGTAGTGTCCTACATAGGCTACCGCCCCGACACTGTCGACGTGGCCGGCGACACCACAACGCTTGCCATCCACCTCACCCCCTCGACAACCCTGGGCGAGGTCGTGGTCGAGGGCACACAGCGCGGCAACTCGCTGCTGGCCAAGTCGATCTACAAGACCGAAAACCTCTCGTTCACCGGCCTTACCAAACTCGCCTGCTGCACGGTGGCCGAGTCGTTTGAAAACTCGGCCTCGGTAACCGTGGGCTACAGCGACGCCATCTCGGGCGCACGCCAAATCAAGATGCTGGGCCTGGCCGGCACCTACACCCAGATGCTCGACGAGAGCCGCCCCGTGATGCGCGGCCTGAGCGCCCCCTACGGCATGACCTACGTGCCCGGCATGTGGCTCAACTCGATACAGGTGTCTAAGGGCGTGTCGAGTGTCACCGCCGGCCACGACGCCGTGACGGGGCAAATCAATCTCGAGTACCGTAAGCCCACCGACGAGGAGCGCCTCTTTGTGAACGCCTATCTCGACGACATGCTGCGCCCCGAGCTCAACATCACCAGCGCCATCCCGCTCACCCGCGACAAGCGCCTCTCTACCATCGTCATGGCCCACGGCTCGCTCGACACCGACTGGCGCGAGATGCGGCACATGGACCTCAACCGCGACGGTTTCCGCGACCAGCCCAGCGACCGCAAGTTCAACCTGGCCAACCGCTGGATCTATATCACCAAGGGCGGCATGCAGCTGCGGTGGGGCTGGCACCTGCTGGCCGACGGCCGCACCGGCGGCATGCTCCACTACAAGGACAACGCCGCCATGCGCCAGGCCATGGCCGAGGACTGGGCCACCGCGGGCACCATGTATGGGTCGCACATCGCCAACCGCGAGGCCGGCGGCTACTTCAAGGTGGCTCTGCCCGTGGGCACGGGCATCTACGACGAGCAGAGCAAGACCGAGAAACGCTCCAACGTGGCCCTGGTGGCCGACTTCACCCACTTCAACGAGAAGGCCTACTTCGGGCTCAACGACTACTACGGCAACCAGAACAGCATCACCGCCAACTTGATGTATAGCCACTACTTCGACCTCAAGTCGTCGCTCGTGGTGGGCGCACAGTCGCGCCTCGACTACTACCGCGAGCACTTGCTGGGCGCCACGCCCTGGATTGCCGCCGCACCCTCCACTTTCTACAACATGAACCGCGACGAGCGCGAGGTGGGCGGCTATGCCGAGTACACCCTCGACATCAAGGACAAGTTTACCCTGGTGGCCGGCCTGCGCGGCGACTACAACGACCTGGCCGACCGCTTCTTTGTCACTCCTCGCGGCCACGTGAAGTGGAACATCCTGCCCAAGACCACGCTGCGCGCCTCGGCCGGCCTGGGCTACCGCATGACCGACATCGTGGCCGACAACATAGGCATGCTGGCCACCGGCCGGCAAATCCTGATCAACGGCGGCCACACCGCCTATGCCGACCTCGACCGCATGGAGAAAGCCCTCACCGTGGGCGGCAGCCTCACCCAGAACTTTGTGCTGGGCAACGACCAGAATGCCTCGCTCAGCTTCGACTACTTCCGCACGCGCTTCTACAAGACCCTCGTGGTCGACCAGGAGTGGAACCCGGCTGCCATCAACATCTACGAGAGCGACCGCCTGTCCTACACCGACTCCTATCAGCTCGATTTCAACTGGACACCGTTCACGCGCTTCGACGTGTTTGCCACCTTCCGCTACACCACCAGCCGCATGACTATCGACCGCCCCGACGGCACCACCGCCCGCGTCGAGCGTCCGCTCATCAACCAATTCAAGACGTTGCTCAACTTGAGCTACGCCACCAAGTTCCGCATGTGGGTCTTTGATGTCACCGGCCAGCTCAACGGCAAGGCTCGCATTCCGTCGGCCACCGGCGACCTGGCCCACGACAGCCACTCGCCCGTCTACCCCATGCTCTTTGCACAAGTCACCCACAAGATAGGCCGCGCCGATGTGTATCTGGGCTGCGAGAACATCACCGACTACCGCCAGAAGGTGCCCATCGCCAGCGCCGACAACCCCTTCAGCACGCAGTTCAACTCGATGAACGTGTGGGGACCGCTCATGGGCCGCAAGTTCTATGTGGGCGTGCGCTTCAACCTCTATTAACAATATCAACCACTCCCCTTCCCACGAAGCGGGTAAAGTTGTAAAAAAAGATTAAAACATTTTTATTAGCAACACTTTTGCATTATATTTGCAACAAACCAATAAATATCAAGCAATTATGAAAAAGTTATTTTTATTATGCGTGATTGCCGTTCTCGCTATCGGCGCTATCACTGCCAAAGAAAACAATAATGTGAAGACAACTGTTTTCACCTCGGGCGACATCTACTGCCAGAGCTGTGTCAACAAGATCATGAACAACATCCCCACCCTGGGCAAGGGCATCGAGGATGTGAAGGTCGACGTGCAGACCAAGACGGTGACAGTGAAATACAACACCAGCAAAAACAACGACCAAAACATCATCAAGGGTCTGAAAAAGCTCGACGTGAACGCCATGGTCATGGCTGGCAATGCCCAGCAAAGCGGCAGTCAGCCCGCTGCCACCCCCTACTGCACCATGCCTGCCATGGCACAAGACAACAACCACTGCCAGAACGGTGCCAGTGCGGCCGACCACGACTGCACCAATCACCAGAAGGGTGACAAGGCTGCCCAGCAGCAATGCCAGCAGGGCCAGCAGGCCGCATCCTGCACCCCCACGGCCACCTCGTGCGACAATGACCAGAACTGCAACTCGCAGGCCAGCGGCTCATGCTGCGGCGGCGGCAACGCCCAAGGCAAGAAGAAATAAAAATTTGGCGTGTAAACGCTACCCCCACACATAGCACAAGCAAGGGCTGCGCTCCAAGCATGAGCGCAGCCCTTGTTGCATGATAGGTGTCGACGCTGCGGGCAGCGTCTCAATTCATCACTTGCCGGTCACGACCTTGCGGGCGCGGGTGGCGCCGTTGCTGTACAGGTCGGTAGCAATATAGATGCCGCGTGCAGGCACCTCGGTGCCCAGGCACACGCCGTCGAGGCTGTAGTACACGGTCTTCACCACTGTGGCACGGGCGTCGACAGTGCTCACGCCGGTGGTGAGATACTCGGTCACATTCCAACCCTTGCCCTGGGCCACGGCCAGGTGCACATCGTCGCCCGCATTGTGCGAGAGGCGCAGCTGGCGGCCCCAAGCGCGGTTGTTGTCGTTGATTTCAACACTGCTCACGTCGGGCAGCTGGTCGATGATGGTGTTGAGCACAGTTGCGCTCATGGGGTTGTTCTGTATCGACAGGCCCTGCAGACCGGTGTTCTTGCTCAGGTCGAGCGTGCTGAGGTTGTTGTTCTCGGCAGCGAGCCACTGCAGGTAGGTGCAGGCAGTCACGTCGAGCTGTGCAATGGCATTGCTGTCGCACTCGAGCCAGTAGAGGTAGGCATTCTTGCTCACATCGAGGCTGGTGAGGTTGTTGTTGTCGACCTTGAGCCACGACAGGTAGCTCGACTTGGAGGCATCGATGCTGGTGAGCTTGTTGTGGCTGGCCTTGATCATCGAGAGGCGTGGGTTGCTCGTGAAGTCGAGGGTCTCAATCTCGTTGTTGTCGGCCATGATGGTGCTCAAGTTGGCCTGTGCAGCCGTGTTGAGGGCCGTGAGATGGTTGCCATCTACACGCAGCCAGCGCACGTCGGCGTTCTTGCTCAGGTCGAGACTGGTGAGGTTGTTGTTCTGCAGGTAGAGTCCTTGCAGGGCTGTGCAGGCCGAGAGGTCGATGGTCGAGAGCTGGTTGTCGGCAGCCGAGAGGGTCTCGAGCTTGACGTCGCCAGTGAGGTCGAGGCTCTTGAGCTGGTTGCCGCTGCACTGCAGGGTCTCGAGGCTGGGCAGGCCGGCCACGTCGAGCGCAGTAAGCTGGTTGTCGGCACACTCCACGTCGAGCAGGGTCGAGGTCTTGGGCAGCTTCAGGCTGGGCACCTGGCTGCCGGTGATGACTACCTTCGACAGCTCGCTCATGCCCGTGAGGTCGAGCGGGGTGGTGATGTGGTTGTCGGCAGCCGAAACCACCTTCATGGCCTTGGCACCGTCGAGGTAGAGGTTTTTCACGCCGCTGCCCTCGATATAGATACCCGTGCACAGGGGGTTGTTGCGCAGGTCGATGGTCTCGATGTTGTTGCCGTCGAGCTGCAGCAGCTTCACGGCAGGAGCCTTGGTCACGTCGATGGCGGTGATGCCGCAGTTGTTGCCCAGCAGGCGGTACACGTTGTCGCCGTAGATGTGCACATAGGGCTTGGTGAGGGTGCCGCTGTAGTAGTTGGTCTTGGAGCCGGTTTGCTTCTCACCGTCGCCCCACTGGATTTGGAAGTCGCCAGTGGTGTAGATGCCCAGTCTCACGTCTTTGTTGAGCAGCGAGTCGGCAAAGTTGATGGTGATCACGCTCACTTGCTCGGCCTGGGTGTACTCGTAGGCACCCACATCCACACTCTGGCCCTGCACGCGTGCCTGGCCGGCAGCGTCGGTGGCAGGCATCTCAAAGCCCTCAACGGCCTGGCCGGCATCGATATAGCTGCTGCCCGAGGCCAGGTTGAAGTACTTGCCGGCGTTGGCCGTGAGCGCGGCGCTCTTCTCGGCATCGGTGCTGAAGCCCTTGAAGGCCGGCACCATGGCAAAGTTGGCAGCATCGGCATCGCCGTTGCCTATGGTGTTGTACACGGCTGTCTTGAGTGCCTCGCTGGCAAAGCCCACATTGGCCGTGTCGCTGGCGGCACGCAGCATGTTGTACTGTGCCGTGCAGTTGATGAGCCTGCCGCCGGCCAGGTACACGCCGCCGCCGTCAAACGAGGTGTTGTTGAAGGCCACCACGTTGGTCACGTCGCCGCTCTTGTTGTAGAGGGCGCCGCCGCGTCCGCCCATGGTGTCGCCATAGTCGGTGGCATCGGCATAGCAGTTGTAGATCACAGCCCCGTCGAGACGACCCAGGTTGTATACAGCGCCGCCTTGCAGGCCGCGGCACAGGGTGGCTTGCAGCTGACTCAAGGTGCCGCCGCCATTGTTGTAGACGGCGCCGCCCGAACCGGCATAGCAGTCGGTCACGGTCACATTGCTCACCACGCCGCCATCGTTGTAGATGGCGCCGCCCTCATCGGTGGCCACGCAGTTGGCCAGGGTGCAGCCCGTAACCTTGGCATCTTTCACATAGACGCCGCCGCCCATGCCGCTGCCATAGGACGAGTGGCTGTAGTTGCTGTCGAAGTAGCAATTCTCGATGCCGGCGTTGCTGTAGCCGGTGCCCACGAGATACACAGCGCCGCCATAGGTGTTGCTGTCGCTCATCGACTCCACCTTGTAGTAGGCCGAGTTTTTCAGCACCTGGCAGTTGCGCAGTGTCACGTTGCCCTTGGCATAGAGGGCACCGCCGGCTGCCTTGGCCTGGTACACATTGGCATTGGCGCCGGTGAGCACAAAGCCGTCGACCACAGTGGGTTGGGCAATGACTGCCGAGGCATAGAGCACGTGGCTGCTGTTGCCCTTGGTGCCGGGAATCTCATTGTTTTCCACCTTCCACGAGTAGCGGTAGGTGGTGCCGGCTGCAATCTCGCGTGTCCAGGTGTCGGGCACGTCGTCGTCGGCGCTCAGCACAGTGGCTTCCTGGAACTCCCAGGGATGGGCGCCGGGCACACGCTTGTAGCTGCCGTCAGGCTGGAGCGTGTAGCTGCCCATGAGCGACACGCCGTCTTTCAAGAAGAAGGCCTTGCTGGTCTTCTTGGTTGACTTGATCAGGGAATCGGGCTTGTAGGTGCCAGCGGCTACATAGACGGTGTCGCCCGCCTTGCTGGCATCGATGGCGGCCTGAAGATTGCCCGTGGCTGTAGCCCACGACAGGCCGTCGCCAGTGCCGCCAGGGGTCACATAGCGGCCCGCAGCCTGCGACTGGAGGGTCATGCCGCCTGCCGCCGCTACGATGAGTAGTGAAGATAAAAATCTGTACATAAATCTACCTGTAATTTTTAGTGTTTATAATTATAATGGAGATATAAAGAACTTTTTTGTCCAAATTTCGGTGATTTCAGTGCAAAGTTATATAAGTTTTCTCGATTTCGAAAAAAAACAAAACCGTTTATCCTTCGAAATCAACAAAAAATGCAACACGATGACGAAATGAGGAAAATCGGCCTCTCATCGCGGGGCGCCGGCATCCTCGCAGGCGATCTTCTGGTACATGGCGGGGGTGATGCCCGTGGCACGATCGACCGTAGCCGCAACGCTGGACAAGAAAAATCCCGTCGCCGATGCAGTGACGGGATTTTTTTGAGGAGGAGGGGCTGACCGTGTGTATATACCGCAGGCTCAATGCCTCAACTTGCTCACGCGGCGTGTGCCGTCGAGCAGGGTCTCGACCTTGATCACGATGCCCTGTGCGGGCGCTGCCAGGAGCCTTCCTGCCAGGTCGTAGTAGCGGGTAGCCACCACTGTCTGGGCCTTGTCGCCGGCCACGGGGCTGGCCACACCGGTGAGGAAGTTGCGCAGGGGCACGATGTCGGAGTAGCGGGTCTCGCCGCCGCCCTTGTACACGGTCTGGATGGCTATGCGATCGGTGTTGTCGTAGAAGAATATGCGCCGCGAGCCGTCGTCGCGCACCTCAAAGTCGCGGTCGTCGTCGTAGTTGTAGGGTATCTCGGTAGTGTTTTCCTTGAGCCGGGTGTAAAGGCTGGGCGTGAACTCATAGAGCTTGTCGTCGATGTAGAGGCGGTAGTAGAGCTGCTCGGGGTCCATGTAGTCGCCGGCCTCGGTGGTGAGGTCGCAGGCCAGCTGGATGTAGCCGTTGCCATATCGCTCCTGGTAGGGGTCATACTTGGTGAAGAATTCATGTGGAAGTGTTTTGAATAATCACAAGTAATTGTAAATCAATAGACAACAAGGTATACCCAAAATTGAAAGGTACAAAAAAGTGTAATTTGCGATTTGCCGTTTTTGGTGCCAACACAAACAGTTTTTATGTCATTATAACTATATAAGATTTAACAACTCATTAAGATTATTTAACAGGTGAATTTTAGCCATTTTGAGCTTTTGGCAACTTTGGTGAGCAAACACAAGACTTTTTGCCAGTCAAAAGAGAGAAGATAAATCATCAAAATGGGGGCATTTGTACCGACCTTGTACCTCGGTTGCGCTAAGTAGCTGTGTGACAAGGTCGGTTAATAATTCAAGGTCAACTATGGACAGCATTTCTGATTGTCAATCGTACCAATGTTTATGTGTTGCCAGACAGGTAATCTTCAGTGCAAATTGATTCAAAAAGGTAGGGAAAAGAAAGGATGAGGTAACACTTTGAGCAAAAAGGGGATTTCTTAGGCTGCTTTTATTCTTTTTCTT
>Ga0256404_1009973_pt1 | contig 13350 bp, 10 predicted proteins | sample RumenRJG_01DNA_FD_185990 | JGI IMG/M metagenome (GOLD analysis project Ga0256404, IMG submission 185990) | Bovine rumen microbial communities from Lethbridge, Alberta, Canada - RJG_01 | ecosystem: Host-associated > Mammals > Digestive system > Stomach > Rumen | place: Canada: Alberta | collected...
CTGACGTCTCCGGCTCAGGACATTTCACCACCTTCACGGTCCTTGCCATCTTATTCTGCACGTACAGGACCCGGAACTCGAATCCGTGGGCCTTGATGGTGAAGACCTCGCTCTCGGAGGGGATCCGGTCCAGCTGGGCGATCAGGAACCCGTTCAGTGTGTCGAATTCGTCCTTCTCCTCCTCGTCGAAGCCTATGCCGGCAGCCTCGTCCGCTTCCTCTAACGGCGTCATGCCCCGCATCAGCCAGCTGCCGTCGGGCAGCGGTGTGATCATTTCTTCTTCGCTGTCGTACTCGTCGACAATATTTCCGACGATCTCCTCAAGAATGTCCTCCATGGTGACGATGCCGGCGGTCTGTCCGTACTCATCCACCACGACCATCATGTGGATCTTCCCGGACTGCATCTCCTCAAAGAGCGTGTCCAGGGCCCGGGTCTCCGGGATGAAATGGGCCTTCCGCAGAAGCCCCGGGATCTCGCTGATGGCCCGGGACTGGTTTTCGCCGTTGTGGGCCGCCACCATGGCATCCTTCATGTTCAGGATGCCGATGATGTTGTCAATGTCCTCTTTATAGACCGGGTAGCGGGAATTCCGCCCTTCCTCCAGAAGGTAGTCCACCGCCTCGCCGAGGGTCATTTCCCCGTCCAGTCCGCGGATATGCCGCCGGTGGGTCATAATATCCCCGGCGTGCTTGTCGTTCAGCTTGAAGATGTTGGTGATCATCTCCGCCTCGTCCGCCTCCACGACGCCCTGCTCATGACCCTCGTTGACCATGGACATAATATCTTCCTCGGTCACGTTCTCCTCGTGTTTTGAGGGGTCGATGCCGCAGAGCCGCAGCGCGATGTGCGAGATCCAGCGGATGGGCAGCCGCAGCGGCATGAGCAGCGCCATGAAAAGATTCACGGTGCCGATACAGGCGTAGGCCCATTTTTCGGGCTTCCTCTGGGCGAGCCGCTTCGGCACCGCCACACCGAAAGAAATGATGATGACGGCGGTCATGATCCAGAAAAGCACCGTCATCAGAAACACGGCCAGCGGCCGGCTGCCGCAGTATTCCGCGAGCCGGTACACGCGGGAATCCGCGAAATCCGCCTGTTTCCGGACCAGCATCAGGATCCCGCTGCCCGTGATCACACCGATCAGCAGCGAGAGTATCTGGATGGAATTCACGAAACCGCCCGGGCGGTTCACGATCCGCAGGATGCGGCCGGCCTTCCTGTCGCCGTCCTCCATCTTCTGCTCAAGCTCTGTCACATTGACCGACTGCGTCGCCGCGCCGAATCCGAAAAATACCGCGTCGATGATCACCACCAGGACCAGGAAAAATATCGCGGGCAAAAAACTGTCCATAAAGAAACTCCGAAACTCCTTTCTTACATCTCATAGCGGTCGCCGAACCAGTCCTTGGTCCCGATGATCCCGCCGTTCTTATAATACACTCTCGGGACGCGCCGCCCGATGTCGCAGACAAACTCATAGGGGAAGCGGCCGCAGAGCCCCGAAAGCTCCTCCACGCTGATCTCCGCGCCCCCGTCCTTTCCGAGCAGCGTCGCGATGCTTCCCGCCTTCGCCTCCGGGATCCCCGTCACGTCCACCATGAACTGGTCCATGCAGACACGCCCAAGGATCGGAGCCTTTTTTCCGTTGATCAGCACATATCCCTTGCTGCTGAGAAGCCGCGGATACCCGTCGCCGTAGCCCACAGGAATCGTGGCGACCCGCATCGTCCGCTCCGCCTTGAAGGTGCCGCCGTAGCTCACCTCGTCCCCGGGACGGATCTCTTTCACATAGGTGACCGTCGCCTTCAGGGACATGACCGGCCGGATGGCCAGCTTTTCCCGGTCCACCTCGTCAGACGGATATATGCCGTAGAGGGTGATACCGCAGCGCACCATGTCATAGTCCGTGCCCAGAAGTTCCATGATCCCGGCGGAATTGGACACATGCCGTACCTCCGGGAAGATCCCCCGGTCCGCGAGATATTTCACAAAGGCATGGTACTTTTTCACCTGCTCCCGGGCCGTCGTCAGGTCCTTCTCATCCGCCCGGTACAGGTGGGTGAACAGTCCTTCGATCCTGATCCCCGGCAGCTCCGAAATCTGCTTCACCAGGTCCGCGTTCTCCTCCGTCGGCGCCATGCCGATGCGGTGCATACCTGTATCGAGGGCGATGTGGACCGGCGCAGTGATTCCCAGACGCACGGCTGCATCGCTCACGCCGAGGGCCTGCTCCATCGTGAAGACCGTCGGCCGGATCTCCTTTTCCACCAGCGGGCCGTAATCCTTCCCCGGGTAGGGTCCCAGGATCAGGATGGGCTTCGTGATGCCGTGAAGCCGGAGGTTCAGCGCCTCCTCGCCGGATGCCACGCAGAAAAAGGAGGCGAAGCGGTCGATGACCCTCGCCGCGGGCACAGCCCCGTGTCCGTAGGCGTCTGTCTTGATGACGCCTGCCATCTTTGTCTTCTCCGGGATCCTGTCCCGCATGGACTGCATATTGAATTCCATCGCGTCGAGATCGATCGGCGCCCACACTCTGGAATAAGGATTTTCCATGGCAACTGCCTTTCTTACTTCACCGCGTCCCGCAGGACACAGAGATCTTTTGTTTTACGGTCAGGCTTGTGCGCCTGGCATTCAGAAAGTTACGCCCGGCACAGCGCGCATGACGAAGGGCACAGCCTCTGCCACCTCCCGCGCCAGCACGCCGTGGACCGAAGAACGCTCCGCCGCCTTCAGGCCCGCCATCCCGTGCAGGAAGGAGCCGAAGGCCGCCGCCTGTCCCTCTTCCATGCCGAGACAGAGGCAGCCGGCGATGATCCCCGTCAGCACGTCCCCGGTCCCGGCCTTCGCCAGGGCCGGCGTTCCGGAAAGTGTCCGGTAAAGCTGTCCGTCCGTGGCCGCCGTCACCGTCTGATGGCACTTCAGCACACAGTTCACACCGTAGGTGTCCCGGTACTCCGCCGCCGCAGCCGCCGGATCATTGAGGAGCTCCGCGATGGTCCTGCCCGTCAGCCGGGCCATCTCCCCCACATGGGGCGTCAGGATCATGTTTTCTGTATAGAAGCCCGTGAGGTACGGGTACTCCGCGATAGCATTCAGCGCGTCCGCATCGATGATCAGCGGCACATAGGCCGCCTCCAGGACGTCCTCCACCAGGTCCTTCACATAGTCCGCCTTCCCGAGGCCCGGGCCCAGGACCACCGCGGAAGCCCACTCCATAAGCTCCGCGATGCGGGTCTTCCAGGCTTCCCGGTCCGCGTTCACCGTATCCGTACCGTAGGAGGTGACAATGGCCTCCGGCAGCTGGATCTGCAGGATCTGCCGGTTCGGTTCCGGCGTAAAGATCCTCACCAGCCCCGCCCCGGTGCGGTAAGCCGCCAGCGCGGAAAGATAGGCCGCGCCGCACATGCCCTCTGAACCCGCGATCACAAGAACATGGCCGTAGGTCCCCTTGTTCGCGTCCGCCTTCCGCGGCGGGATCAGGGAAAGGTCCTCCGGGCCGAAGCTTCTGATGCCGTCCTGCACGGTCATGGGATGCCTCCTTTCAGGACTTGCCTGCTTCAAAAGTAAAGGCTGCCGCAGTGCTTCCGTGCGACAGCCCCAGTGCTTCCGTTATTCCTCGTCTTCCGTCTCAGCGATCATCCGGTAGGAAAGCTCCATCAGGCTTTCGGACAGATGGACGTTCTCCACCAGGACATTCTCCGGAACAGGCAGATCCGTGTGCGCAAAATTCCAGATCGCCTTGACGCCGCCGCTGCAGAGGCGGTTGATGACTTCCAGCGCGTGTGCCCTGGGAAGGGTCAGCGTTGCGATGTCGACTTCATTCTCCGCGAGATAAGTCTCCAGATAATCCAGGCTGTAGACCTGCGCCGACCGGATGGTCTTTCCGATGATAGCCGGATCCACGTCAAAAAGCGCCTTCACCTCAAAGCCGCGCCGGGAAAAATTCGCGTAATTAGCCAGCGCCTGACCAAGATGCCCCGCGCCGATGATAATGACATGCTTCTGCCGGTCAAGACCCAGAAGCTTTCCGATCTCACCGCGGAGGTACTGAACGTTATATCCGTAGCCCTGCTGTCCAAAGCCGCCGAAATTGTTGAGATCCTGACGGATCTGGGAGGCCGTGACGTTCATTCTTCGGGCCAGGTCATTGGAGGAGATGCGGTCGATGCCCTCTTCCATAAGATCTGAAAGATAACGGTAGTACCGCGGCAGGCGGGCGATGACTGCCTTTGAGATCTTCTTCTTCAACCTTCATTTACCCCATTTTCTGTAAACTTAATAATAAAGTATAGATAACTTTCATCTTCTTGTCAATCGTCCCACATTCAGAGTATACTGAACGGGAAACGAACGTAAAAGGAAGAAGATCCATGATCCTGAATGTATCACATCTTGCCAAAGCATTTGCGGGGAGTCCGGTCATCCGGGACGCCTCGTTTTTTCTGAACGAACATGACAAGGCCGCCATCGTCGGCCTGAACGGCACCGGCAAGTCGACGCTTTTGAACCTCATCACCGGGGAACTCCCGGCGGACTCCGGCATCGTCACCTTCAAAAAAGACTGCCGCGTCGGCTACCTGCACCAGAACAACAACATCGACTCCGCCCTCACCGTCCGGGAGGAGCTGACCCAGGTCATTCAGCCCATCCTCGACATGGAGGCCCGCCTCGCGGAGCTGCAGGAAGCCATGAAGCACGCCTCCGGCGAAGATCTCGACGCCCTCTACCGCGAATATGAGCGGACCGAGCACGCCTACGAGACTGCCGACGGCTATCAGGCCCGCTCCCGGGTGAACGGGGTCCTGAACGGCCTGGGATTCACCGAGGAGGAGGCCGGCAAGCGCATGCACGACCTCTCCGGCGGCCAGAAGACCCGTGTCTTCCTCGGTAAGCTTCTTCTGGAGCAGCCCGACATCATCCTCCTGGACGAGCCCACGAACCACCTGGACCTCCGCAGCATCGAGTGGCTGGAGACCTGGCTCATGAACTTCAGCGGCGCCGTGGTCATTGTCTCCCACGACCGCTATTTCCTGGACCGCATCGTGAACCGGGTCTTCGATATCGAGAACGGCATCGTGAACGGCTACGAAGGCAACTACACCCGCTACGCGGAGAAAAAAGCCGAGGTCCGCGCATCGCAGCTCCGGGCCTATCTGAACCAGCAGGCGGAGATCCGCCACCAGGAAGAGGTCATCCGGAAGCTCAAGTCCTTCAACCGGGAGAAGTCCATCAAACGCGCCGAGAGCCGCGAAAAGATGCTGAACCGGGTGGAGCGCCTGGACCGTCCCGCGGAAGAAAAGGCCGACATGGCCCTCTCCTTCTCCATGCTGGAGGAAAGCGGGAACGATGTCCTCCAGGCGGAAGGCCTCGCCAAGTCCTTCGGCTCCCAGGAGCTTTTCCGGGACGTAAGCTTTGAGCTGAAGCGCGGCGAACACGTCGCCATCATCGGCGACAACGGCACAGGCAAGACCACCATCCTGAAGATCATCAACGGCCTTCTGGCGCCGGATGCCGGCAGCGTGACGCTGGGCGCCCGGGTCCTGATCGCCTACTACGACCAGGAGCACGCCGTCCTGCATCCCGAAAAGACCCTCTTCGAGGAACTCCAGGACACCTGGCCCGACATGAACAACACCGAGGTCCGCAGCATGCTGGCTGCCTTCCTCTTCACCGGGGACGATGTCTTCAAGCGCATCTCGGATCTCTCCGGCGGCGAGCGCGGCCGCGTCTCGCTGGCAAAGCTCATGCTCTCCCAGGCCAATCTTCTGATCCTGGACGAGCCGACAAACCATCTGGACATCGTCTCGAAGGAGATCCTGGAGGACGCCATCCGCCGCTTCCCCGGCACCGTGCTCTACGTCTCCCACGACCGCTATTTCATCAACCGCACCGCCACCCGCATCCTTGATCTCACCGGCAAAAAGCTCCTGAACTACATCGGCAACTACGACTACTATCTCGAGAAAAAAGCCGACGTGGAGCGCGCCGCGGGGATCATGTCCGGCGAGGGAAACCTCGCGGGCGATGCCGGCAGCGTCAGTCTTCCGGGCGGAGCCGGGGGCTTAGGCGGCAGCCGGAATACCGGTGCCGCAGGGAATGGTGCCGGTCCTTCCTCAGGCAGTTCCGGTTTCCCGGGCGGCAGTTCAGACACAGCCGGCGGTACGGTCAATTCCGCCCGCGCCGACTGGGAGCTTGCCAAGGCACAGAAAGCAGCCGAGAAAAAGCGGAAGCAGCAGCTGGAAAAATGCGAAAACCGCATCCACGAGCTGGAGACCGTGGTCAGCGAAGTGGAAGACGCCTTCTCTCTTCCCGAAAACCAGCGCGATGCCGCCAAGCTTCTTACCCTTCAGCGGCAGAAAGAAGCCGCCGAGGCGGAACTGGAAACCTTATATGAAGAATGGGAGGCCCTGGCCTCCGAAGATGATGTCTGAAAGGAGACCGCAAATGGATCCTAAATCTCCCGCACCGAAGCATTCTCCTCTGGCCCGCGGCGCGGCGCTGTTTCTTGTAATTCTGCTCCTCGCGCTCATCGCCGCCACCCTGATCGTCGGCGTCTTCGGCGGCCCCGGGCAGGCCTCCCTGCTCAAGGCCCTGATCTTTGCCGACGTAGTCCTTCCCGTCCTGATCTACGCCTATCTCCTGTTCATCAGGCAGATGAAGCGGAAGGAAATGAAGAAAGAGACTGAAGAGCAAACGAAAGAAAACAGCTGAAGAAAAATATCGTGCAACAGGCAGGGGCTTTCGCATCGCGAAAGCCCCTGCCTGTATTACCGTATCACTTCCTGAAGATGATCTCGTCCCGTCCCGGTCCGTTGGACACCATTGTGATGGGCGCCTCGATCTCCTTCTCGATGAACTCAATATACTTCCGGCAGTTCTCCGGCAGATCCTCGTACTTCCGGATCCCGCGGATATCGCACTTCCAGCCCGGAAGCACCTTCCACACCGGCTTTGCCTTCGCGAGGGACGGTGTGGTCGGGAAGTCCCGCGTCACCTGTCCGTTGATCTCATAGCCCACGCACACCGGGATCTCGTCGAGATAGCCCAGGGCATCCACGATGGTAAGCACCACCTCCGTGGTCCCCTGTACCCGGACGCCGTAGCGGCTCGCCACGCAGTCGAACCAGCCGACTCTTCTCGGCCGCCCCGTGGTGGCGCCGTACTCGCCCTTGTCGCCGCCTCGCTTCCTGAGTTCCTCCGCCTCGTCCCCGAAGATCTCGCTCACGAACTCGCCGCCGCCCACTGCGCTGGAATATGCCTTCACCACCGTCACGATATCTTTGATCTCATAGGGCGGGAAGCCTGCGCCCACCGCGCTGTAGGCTGCGATGGTGGGGGAACTGGTGACCATGGGGTAGATTCCCTGGTCCGGATCCTTCAGGGAACCCAGCTGGCCTTCGACCAGGACCTTCTTCCCTTCCTTCAGCGCCTTCGTGAGGTACGCGCCGGTATCGCAGAGATACGGAGCGACCATGTCGCGGTACCGGTGCAGCAGGTCAAGAAGCTCCTCCGGAACCAGCTCCGGCTGGTGGTAGAGGTATTTGAACATGGCATTCTTCAGGGTGCAGATATTCTGCACCTTCTCCTGAAGCACGTCCTCGTCGAACAGCTCGTTCACCTGGATGCCGGTCTTGGAAAACTTATCGGAATAGAAGGGGGCTATACCGGACTTGGTGGAGCCGTACGCATGGCCCGCCAGTCTTGCCTCCTCATAGGTGTCCTGCAGGATGTGGTAAGGCATCAGAAGCTGGACTCTGTCAGAGACCAGGATCTTCGGCTCCGGCACGCCGCGCTCTTCCAGATAGTTCAGCTCATTCACGAACTTCTGCACGTCGAACGCCACGCCGTTCCCGATAATGTTCGTGATATTCTGATAGAACACGCCGGAAGGCATGAGATGCAGGGAAAACCTCCCGTACTTGTTGTTGATAGTATGTCCCGCGTTTGCGCCTCCCTGGAAGCGGACCACGATGTCCGCGTTTTCCGCGAGCATGTCCGTGATCTTTCCCTTTCCTTCGTCTCCCCAGTTTGCCCCAACGATTGCCGTAACTGACATAATTACCTCCTGTCTTTCACCCGTGATGAATTTCCCCGGATCTGACACCCTTTATCATTTAATTTACTTTCTTTGATCAAACGTTTATCTCGGCCTTTTCTCCCAGCACGTCCCGATACTCCTCCAGCACCGGCGCCACGCACTCCTTCAGGAAATCCGTGACCTGCTGCGGGCTGCGGCCCACATAGCGGTGCGGATCCATGGTCTTCTGAAGATCCTCGAGCTTCAGGTTGAACGCCGGGTCCGCGGCGATCAGCTCCAGAAGGTCGTTGTCCTTTCCTTCCGCCTTCACGTGCTTTCCTGCTTCCATGGAAAGCTCGCGGATCCGCTCATGCAGCTCCTGACGGTCGCCGCCGGCCTTGACCGCGTCCATCATGATATTCTCGGTGGCCATGAACGGGAGCTCCGACATCAGCCGCTTCTCGATGACCTTGGGGTAGACCACCAGGCCGTCCACCACGTTCATGTACAGCTGCAGGATGCCGTCCACCGCCAGGAATCCCTCCGGCACGGAGAGACGCTTGTTGGCGGAGTCGTCCAGCGTGCGCTCGAACCACTGGGTGCTGGCCACGATCATCGGATTGAAGACGTCGCTCATCACATAGTCCGCGAGGGAGGCCATGCGCTCGCAGCGCATCGGGTTCCGCTTGTACGCCATGGCGGAGGAACCGATCTGGCTCTTCTCGAAGGGCTCCTCGATCTCCTTCAGATGCTGCAGAAGGCGGATGTCATTGGAGAACTTGTGGGCACTCTGGGCAATACCGGCGAGCACGTTGAGTACGCGGGTGTCGACCTTTCTGGAGTAGGTCTGGCCGGACACCGGCACGCAGCCGCTGAAGCCCATCTTCTCCGCGATCATCGGGTCGATCTTCCGGATCTTCTCCTCATCGCCCTCGAACAGCTCCACAAAGCTTGCCTGGGTGCCGGTGGTTCCCTTGCAGCCCAGAAGCTTCATGGTGGACAGCACATAATTCAGGTCCTCCAGATCCAGCAGCAGCTCGTTCAGCCACAGGGTGGCGCGCTTTCCCACCGTGGTGGGCTGCGCCGACTGGAAGTGGGTGAAGGCCAGCGTCGGCAGATCCTTGTACTGGTCCGCGAACTTCGCCAGCTCCGCGATCACGTTTACCAGGCGCGCCCGCACCAGCTTCAGGCCTTCGGTCATGAGGATGATGTCGGTGTTGTCGCCGACGTAGCAGCTGGTAGCGCCGAGGTGGATGATGCCCTTCGCCTTCGGGCACTGCAGGCCGTAGGCATAAACGTGGCTCATGACGTCGTGCCGCACGATCTTCTCCCGCGCCTCAGCGTCCGCGTAGTTCACATCGTCCGCATGGGCCTTCAGCTCGTCGATCTGCTCCTGGGTGATGTTAAGTCCCAGCTCCTTCTCGGTCTCCGCGAGGGCGATCCAAAGCTTTCTCCAGGTGCGGAACTTCTTCTCCTGGGAGAACAGATACTGCATTTCCTTGCTTGCGTACCGCTCGGAAAGCGGACTGGAATACCTCGTATAATCCTTCGCCATGGCAAACTCCTTTATCTTTATGATTTCATGCGCCCGCCCGGGGCGCCGGTTTCCTTATTCTGACTGCCCCTTCCGGGGCTCCGGTTTCCTTTATTTACAGCAAAGGAAGGAAGCCGAAACTTCCTTCCCGATGATAGACTACACCCGTCCGATATTCAGGCGCCCGAACATTTCCCGGTACGCATCCCCGACGTTCCCGAGGCCCTTACGGAAGCGGTCCTTATCCAGTTTTTCATGGGTGCGGCTGTCCCAGAGACGCATCGTATCCGGGGAAAGCTCGCCGGTCAGCACCACGCCGTCCTTCCCTCGTCCGAACACCAGCTCCATATCGATCAGGTCGGTGTTGACAGACTTGAAGTACGGCGTCAGCACCTCGTTCACGCGGAACGCGGTGCGCACCAGAGTCTCGATCTCCTCCTCTGTCGCCAGCTGCATGGCCAGCACGTCGTACCCGTTGATCATCGGGTCGCCGAGTTCCTGATTCTTCAGGATAAATTCCACCGTCGGCACAGCCAGCGCCGTGCCTTCCGCGATCCCGGTCCGTTCCGGATATTTTCCTGCACTGTAGTTGCGGACGATGACGTCGAAGGGAAGCTGTTTCGTCTCCCGGAACAGACTGTCCGTATCCGTCACTTCCTCCACAAAGGCGCCGCTCACATTCTTAGTCTCCAGCAGCCGGTACAGATGGTTCGTCATGCGGCTGCAGACAGCGCCCTTGCCGGGGATCTCCTCCGACCTGCCGCTCACCCGGTCCTCCACCGTATCCTTGCGGGATACGAGAACCACTGCCGGGTCATCGGTCCGGTAGACATCCGCGGTGCTTCCGCTCTGCAAAAGCTCCCGTTTTTCCATAAGTCCGGTCATCCTTTCCTGCTGTGTACTTCTGTCGCAGATTTCTGCTCTCCGCCGGCAGTGCCGGCGAAATCAACGGAGAAATTATACAAAATCATTTCTCCGATGTAAAGCGGACAATATCAAATCATCCGATGGCGTCGCCGATAACGTCCATCATCGTGTAGTATCCCGCCGGCTTCCCGTTCAGATACCGGGCCGCGGAAAATGCTCCCTTCGCCCAGATGCTTCTGGAATAGCTGGTGTGCTGGATCCGGATGACCTCGTCCTCGCCCGCGAAGATCACGTCGTGATTTCCCGGGATGGTGCCGCCGCGCACCGCGGAAATGCCGATCTCGTCCTTCGGCCGCGCCTCGTGCCGGTCCGCTCTTCCGTAATTATAGGAATACTCCCCGCTGCAGGCCTCGTTGATCTTGTCCGCGATCGCCAGGGCCGTGCCGCTCGGCGCGTCGATCTTTCTGCGGTGATGCTCCTCGACGATCTCGATGTCGAAACCGTTCTGACGCAGCACCTTCGCCGCATCCGCCGCCAGCTTCATCAGCAGGTTCACGCCCAGCGCCATGTTCGCGCTGCGGAGGATGGCGGTCTTCTTCGACGCCTCTTCCAGATGCTGAAGCTGGGACTCCGTCAGCGCCGTGGTGCAGATGATCGCCGGGATCCCCTGCTCCGCCGCGAAGTCGATGACCGGATCCACGGCCTTCGCCGTACTGAAATCCACGATCACATCGACCGCGGTACCGGCAGCTTCCTTCATGGTCCCGAACACCGGGAAATCGTAGTGCTGCTCCGTGTTGATGTCCACACCGCAGACGATCTTAAGATCCTGCTCAACGCGCGCCAGGTCGCTGACCACGCGCCCCATATGACCGTTGCATCCGTGAAGAAGTATCCGAACCATCTCTGTCTCCTTTACTAATTCAATTCTTGCGGTAGATCGTCTCGATCCGCGAAACCAGGTCCACGCAGTCCTTCAGTTCCTCCGGGAACACCTTGCCCGTGATGATGAGCTGCATCTCCTCCGGCCGTACCGCCAGAAGCTGCCGCAGCTCGTCCTGCGGAAGGATCCCGAGATCCACCAGCCCGAGCACCTCGTCCAGGATCAGCACGTCCGCGCCCCCGGTCACCATGACCTTCCTCGCGAAGCTGAGTCCGTTCCGGATGTTCAGGATCTCTTCCTTCTTTTCTTCCTCCGGAAGATTCTCAAAAAGGCCTTCGTACTTTTCAAAGCTGAACGCCTTCATCTCCGGTTCCAGCTTCTTCAGGACCTGCATCAGATCACCGTTTGCCTTTCCCTTCAGGAACTGGATCAGAGTGACAGTCTTTCCATCTGCCAGTGCTTTGATTCCTTTTCCGATCGCAGCGTTTGTCTTGCCGATTCCGTTGCCGCAGACCACTGTGACCCCATATTTTCTGAACATTAGGAAATCCCCCTTTCAGTCCGCATATCGTACCACATTAGGCGGCACGTGTCAAAACTGAGAGTTTTCTGTCATCTCCCGGCCGTCCGCTTCCTCCGGCTTCTTCCCGCGGAAGGCACCGGCTCCCGGTAGAATCCCCGCACCCGCTCAAAGGCTTCCTTCAGCGCATAGTTTCCGCCGCCTGCCTTGACCTGGTCCGTGCGGCGCGTCACAAAAGTCCTGAGCTTCTGCATATATTCGTCGGATGTGATGGTCCCCTCAGAGACATAGGTCAGCCCCTTTTCCCAGCTGGCCGTAAGCTCCGGGTTCAGGAGCTGTTTCATGGAAAGCTCCACCGCCTCGTAGCACATCTCGCCCAGCAGCGTCGGCGTGATGACCTGGGTCTTCGCGTTCAGCGCAAGATAGCGGATGTTCACCAGCTTTTTCAGGATCTCCGCCCTGGTCGCGCTGGTCCCTATGCCCGAGCCCTTGATCTGGCTCCGCAGCTCCTCGTCCTCGATCAGCTGGCCCGCATTTTCCATGGCCAGGATCATCGAACCGGAGGTGTACCGCTTCGGCGGGGAGGTCTCCCCTTCCTTTACGGAAAACCCGTCCGCCTGCACCGTGCTCCCCTTCCGGAGCCCGGCTGCCAGCGCCATCAGCGAAGCATCGTCCGTCTTGTTCGGGTCGTCTCCGATTCCGCTCTCGGCACCGCCTTCCGCCTCCTGTCTGAGACCTGAAGTTTCGCCGGCACCGCCTGCGGCGCCTTTCTTTCCGCCCGGTCTGATCCCGGCGGCCTTCATCCAGCCTTCCTCGACGCAGAAACGGAAGTTCGCGAAGAAATGCTCCTTCCCGAGCTGCAGCTCCACCGCCCGCTTTTCAAACACCGCCGGCGGATAAAAAATGCTGAGGAAGCGCCGGCAGATCATCTCGTAGACCTGCTGCTGCAGACCCTTCAGGGAACGCAGCGCCCCCAGGCCCTGACCGGTGGGAATGATCGCGTAGTGGTCCGTGATCTGGCTGTCGTTCGTGTAGCGCGACTTACCGATCTTCCGCCAGGCATCGCCCGCCAGGACCTCTTTCGCCAGCGCGCCCACCTCCGTGAGACCGCCCGCGCCGTTCGCCGCACCGTTCGTCATACCGTTCGCCGCGCTGTTCTCAGCACCGCCGTCTACCGGCCGGGAACCGTCCCCGGCAAGCCGCATCAGTCCGCCGATATTGCGGTCGATCTCCTTCGCCACCGCACTGGAAAGCACGCGGGCGTCGGTTCGCGGATAGGTCACCAGCTTCTTTTCATAAAGCTCCTGAATGATCTTCAGAGTCTCGTCCGGGCTGATGTGGAAGCGTTTCGAGCAGTCGTTCTGGATCTCCGCCAGGTTGTAAAGCAGCGGCGCGTTCCGGACTTCCTTCTTCTTCTCGGACTTCAGGACCTTCGCCTCGGCCGGCCGGATCTCCGACAGCGCCCGGATCAGCGCCTCCGCGTCCTCGCGCTTCTTGAACCCGTTTTCCTTATAGAGCTTCGG
>Ga0256404_1009974_pt1 | contig 13349 bp, 6 predicted proteins | sample RumenRJG_01DNA_FD_185990 | JGI IMG/M metagenome (GOLD analysis project Ga0256404, IMG submission 185990) | Bovine rumen microbial communities from Lethbridge, Alberta, Canada - RJG_01 | ecosystem: Host-associated > Mammals > Digestive system > Stomach > Rumen | place: Canada: Alberta | collected...
ATTCACATTCATGGGATATGATGTAATCGGCCATGTTGATGCTGGAAGCGCAGGTCCTGCAGGAATAGTCAAAGAAGAGCAGGAAGACAAATTAAAAGAAGCTTATGAATTAGGCAAGCAGTTCTAGTTTTTTTAATTTTTTTTTATTTTTTTCTTTTTTCTAGTCACTCATTCTTTTTTTTATCATTAAAATAATTTTGAATTTACAAATTATGATTCATAACATTTGAGATTTAAAAAAATTATTTTGATTCTTATTCTTAATTGTAATTAATTAGGACTTTTTTAATATTTTTTCTATGATTATCAAATAGTTTTATAAAGCATAAGATACATATGTTTATATGTTAAACAGTTTAATAAATTAATAGTTCTACTGTTTAATCAAGAATATGCTCATATATTAGTTTTGTATTTGGATGTGCCTGGAGATATTTTGAATTATCTTGAAAATCAAAATGATTTAAATATCTTTATATAACACATATGGTAATTGGGAACCTGGTTCATCACTTAATTTCACAACCCATTTCAAAGCTACAAAAACAGGAGAACTGAATAACAGTGCTCATATTTTTTGGAAATGGAAATACTGGGGTCCTGATGAAATACATGAACATGTTGAAGAATGGGGTAATAACTCTGTTCTTGTAGGGGTACCTGAATTCACTCTTGTGAAAACATCCTCCAACGATACAGTCAATGTTGGAGACATGGTGTCATTTACCATTAATTTACAAATACTGGCACTATTAATCTAACTGGAGTTTACATTAAAGACAATGAATATACGAATGGTCTTGAATATTCTGATTATACCGATAAGGATTTATGGACATTTGACGGTACAGATACCTGGTATTACAACTCAGTGCTCGCACCAGGCGAGTCAGCAATTTTAGAGTTAACATTCCAGGCAACTACTGCAGGTGAAAAGAATAATACGGCTGTTGCTGGAAATAACATGACTAATGAAACTGTAAATAGTACAGATGATGTTTTAGTGGAGGAACCTGAGGAACCTGAGACTCCAGATGAACCGACTCCTGATGAACCTGAAGAAGAACCAGTTGAAGAGCCTGTAAGCGCTGTTCAAAAAGCTGTTTCATTACCAGCTGCTGGTAATCCATTGGTTCTTTTAGTCAGTTCTTTGATTTTGCTATCTTGTGTTTCTTTAAGAGGTAAAAAATAATTTTTTAAAAATTCATTTTTTATCTTTTTTTATTTTTTTTTAAATCTTTTTTTATTATTTCAATTAAATTTTTCATTGCCTTTTTCTTGCTTAGTAATGCTTTTTTTTTAAAATTTTTTTTTATTAACTTTTCAATTAAATTCTTTATTGGCTTTTTCTTGCTTAGTAATGCTTTTTTTAAAATCCTGCTCTTTTAAGAATTGGAATATCTAAGAAAACGATTTTTAGAATAATTGGAAAACTTAATTGAAATTAGAAATTTTTATTAAATTTTTTTATAAATTAGTCTGAATAAGTTAACTATAATAGAAATTAAATATATAAATATATTTTTCAATGAATTGAAAGATTAATATTATCATGAATTTTTAAAAAACAAAATTAATATGCATAGTGATTTTTATGAAGGTTTTAGGAGTTACCGGAATGCCGGGTTCTGGAAAAAGTATTTTTTTAGATACTGCAATTGAAAAATCAGCAATTGTGGTCAGCATGGGAGACATTATCCGTGAAAAGGCCGCAGAAAGAGGAGAAGATACAGGTACAACTGCAAGAAAAATAAGAGAGGAATTCGGCCAGTATATCGTTTCCGAACTGACTGTTGAGAGAATCAAGGAAATCCTGGAAGATGATACCGGAGCCAACTTTATTTTAGTGGACGGCATCAGAAGTCCTTATGAAATAGAAATGTTTAAGGAAAATTTTGACAACTTCTCATCAGTTTCAGTATTTGCATCTGCTAAAACAAGATTTGAAAGGCTTGTCCTTAGAGGCAGGGCTGATGATCCTGAAACTTATGATGACTTCCTAGTCAGAGACAAGAGAGAATTGGGATTCGGTCTTGGCGAAGTGATAGCAACTGCAGACTATCTGCTTGTAAATGAAGATTCTCTTGAGGATTTCCAAGAGCAAGTCCGCGAGTTCATGGATGCTCAAATGGATTAATCCATTTTTTAGTTATTATTTTTTTACTTTTTTTAGCTATTAGTTATTTTATATCTTTTTTTTACTATTTTTTTAGTTATTTTAGTTATTTTATATCTTTTTTTTACTATTTTTTTACTTTTTAATCATTCTTTGAATAGTTTTAATAGAATTATTTTTCTAAAAAGATTCAAAGGAAAATTTAATATTGTTTTGAAAAATTAAATCCTCTTAATCGCAATCATGCAGTTTCATAATTCCCTTCTTGCTGACAATCTTGTCGATTCCTGAGTTCTTTACCATTCTAAAGCATATCGGACAAGGTTCAGCATCTTCTATTTCCACCCAAGCTCCGTCATCATACTTTTCTCCAGCAAGGTAAATTGTTGAACCGAGCATTTCATTTCTGCTTGCGCTGATCATTGCATTCTGCTCGGCATGGACTGAAAAGCAGTCGTTATAGTTGCCTGAGTTTGATGGAAGGTTCATTCTCTGACAGTCTCCTCTGTCACAGCAGTTCTCCTCCCCTCTTGGGTTTCCATTGTAACCAGTGCTGACTATTTCATCGTTATTAACTATAACAGCGCCATAGCGTCTTTTCAAGCATGTGCTTCTTTTTGATACTGCAAGGGCGATTCCAAGGTAATATTCATTCTTGCTCATTCGGTTTACATTATTGTTGGATTTTTCATCTGCCATGTTTTCATCTCTTTTCTTTTAAAAAAACCGTTTAATAATTATAATCATAAGACATTATCGAATTAGAGATAATGTTTTCCTGTTATATTATTGATGTTAATGCTAATTAAATGTATTTTTTTATTTTCCAAGATATTTTTTTTGAGCTATTTTTTAAATTTCAGTCCTATTTTGAATGCTCTTTCAGCAGGTTCTCCAATTTCAAAGTAGGTGTGGCTTACATCATCATATCCAAGGGGGTTTAATTTTTCAAATGAAATCCTGCCTTTTTCATTCAAGACATCCTCTTCTGCTTGAACATTGACGATTTCTCCAGTTATCTGGGTGTGTGAGCCTACTTCGGCAATATTCATGACCTTGCATTCAAGGGATACCTTGTACTCGTTTATGATTGGAGCATTTACCATTTCCGCATTTTTAAAAGTAAATCCAACATCTGCAAGCTTGTCTGTATCATATCCGGAAGCGGTTCCTATGTAATCTGTTTCAGCTACATGTTCAACACTTGGGAATGCAACTGTGAATTCCTTTGAATGTAAAATGCTTTTCAGCGTTTTTCTCTTTAAAGTAGTGTTGATGGCTATCATTACTGCTGGAGGGCGATGAGAGCACATTGTTGCAAAGGCCAGAGTGCAGCAGTCGGCTTTTCCATCTTTATCATATGCTGATGCAACCACGGCAGGAGCGGAAAACATCATTGTTCTTGGTTTTTGATTAACTTTCATGGTTATAATATATATTTCTATAATATATTTTTTTACTTCTGAGTTTTGTATTCTTATCTATGATAAATTTGATTTCTCAAAATGATTTGAAAATGATATTTTTTTTAGTGGATTTCTCAAAATGATTTGAAAATGATATTTTTTTTAGTGGATTTCTCAAAATGATTTGAAAATGATATTTTTTTTTTTAGTGGATTTCTCAAAATGATTTGAAAATGATATTTTTTTAGTGAATTCAACTAAATTTTTAGAATTTTAAAAAATTTTTAAATTATCAAAATTTTTGAATTTTTTTGGTAAAGAATAGAAATAGTTATTAATGAGAAAGAAGTGAATATAATTATACATATTTTTATTTGATTTTTGGGCTGGTAGCTCAGATGGGAGATCGTCGCCTTGGCATGGCGGAGGCCCCGGGTTCAAATCCCGGTCAGTCCATTTTAAATCGTGCTTGGAGAATTCTAAGCACTCTTTTTTTTTAAAAGTTTTATTCACATATTTTAATTTCTTTCTATTTTTTTTTAAATTGCTTTATTTTTAAGTTTTTTAAAAAAATTTAAACTATATGAAGTTCATTGATATTTCTTCTTTGATTTGTCATTTGAAAAAACTATCTGATTTTTTCAATTTACAAAATTATAAATAGTTAATTTAAAGAAATATTTACATATGGATACTAAAAGTTTTATGGAAACCGGCAGGCTTGAAGCATTTTATGATGCGATTATTGCAATCATAGTAACAGTGCTTGTTTTGGAGCTACCCCAGCCTGCAACTGCATCTCTTGCTTCTATATGCGCTTTGAAAACATCTTATTTTGCTTATGTTATAAGTTTTCTAGTATGCGCGAATCTATGGCAATACCACCATATAATCTACAATCATGTGGATAAGATCAATACAAAAATCATCTGGCAGAATATTTTATTGATGTTTGTCTTCTCATTGATTCCATATCTAACTACTTTTGTAGCCAATAATCCTAATTCATTTATTCCACAGGCCTTATATGGTTTGGACTTCATCATAGTGGATATCATCTTGTATTTCATGGCACAGTCATTATTAAAAATCAACAAGAAAAACGAAGATTATCTAAAAAGTGCTTTGAATGTTAAAGAGGCGTTATATATTCCATTTGCCATATTCATAGTAGGTTTTATCATAGCTATTCTCGGATATCCTATTGCAATAAGCATCTGCTGTTTAATTACTATTGTAAGATCAATATGCTCTTCATTAAAATGAGAAATTCTTTTCCTATTTTTTTCGCTTTGTTTTTGAGACTCATATTTAATACCCCTATTAATTTTAATTAATAGACACTTGTATATTTTTTAAAAAAACTTTTATAGTTATCCAAAAACATATTGAATTCAATTGGATTTAATGGAGTTAAAACACTGCAATGATGATTTTAATGCATTTTTAATCTATGAATTATGGTTTAAGTTTTTAATTATTGTTTTATTAAACTATAAATAGTTAGTATTATATAATTTATATTAGTATTGACAATCAATATTATATATTTATAATTCATATGTAAATGTATTTTAATTTTAAGATATTGTTGATATGGAATGAAATAGTTTAAAATCTTAAGACAAGCTATTTTCAAAATTTAGTATTTAGATAAAATAATAATCTCATTTTATTGTGCGTTTTTCAATCGCGATTAAATGTGATTGTTGAAATGCTTAATAGATATGGGGATTATTATTGGTTGAACGAATTATTTGATTAGATTTTTATTAATGGAGGTTGTAAATGAATAAAAAGACATTTATAATCATTGGCTTAATTTTTTGTCTTTTATTTACCATGCCTATGGCATCAGCTGCAGAAAATTCAGCTGACTCCTCTTCATTAGATGACAATTTCGCAATCGAATCAGATATCTATCAGTTAGCATCTGCTGATGTTGATGGTTTTGATATTGCAGATGAGAATGTTTCAGATGATTCTGTAGCTTCCATCTCAGATTCTGAAGAAATTGCAGATGGTCCTGGTGGAGATATTAATAAAAATTATAATGAAAATAATAAAAATTTCGGTGCAAGCATACTGGCCGCTGACGGCAGTGGAAACACATTCAGCTATTTGAAAAGCATTATAGAAAATGCTATTGCAAATGGCGATGACAGCGTGGCACTGGATCGTGACTTTGAATTCACATCCGGCGAAGATGATTCCCTGACTGACGGCATAGTCATCAACTCCCCTATTACCATAATCGGAGGCTCCCATACTATAGATGCAAAAAATATGGCAAGAATTTTCACAATCTCTTCCAATAATGTGTTCTTGAAGGACATTGTCTTCAAAAATGCAAATGCAAGTAATTCCAATAGTCATGGTGCCGCAGGCGGAGCAGTTTATGTTGAAACTGCAGGAAGCGCTGAAGAGCATTCAGGAATCAGCAATTCAACATTCATCAACTGTTATTCAACAGGTGATGGAGGAGCGTTGTATGTCAAATCAGATTATTTCACATTATCTGATTCAATTTTCACTGACAATACTGCAGGTGATGACGGTGGAGCTATCGACTGGGAGGGGGATTATGGAGAAATCTCTAATCTAACTGCTTCCGGCAACAGCGCTATCAGCTATGGTACTTCCAATTCAAAAGGAGGTACAATAATCATCACAGGTTCCTGCATGAAAATGGATCAGCTCAATATTACAAACAGTATTGCTAAAGCGGATTCAGGCCATAATCTAATTCAAGGTGGTGCAATCTTCCTGACTGGTAATTATTGCAACATCACAAATTCCAGATTTGAGAATTGTTCCGTTGATTTTGACGGTGATGATGCTTCTGGTGGAGCTTTGTATGTTATCGGTAATTTCACCAATATTATTGGTGCTGACTTTATCAATAACTCCGCTACTGAAGATGGTGGTGCTGTTTTCATACATGGTAATGACTGTACCTTGAACAATACTCTTTTCACTGGAAATATCGCTCATAACGATGGAGGCGCCATCGAGTGGGATGGTGACAATGGTATGATCTACAACCTGACTGCTGATGAAAACCATGGGGATAGTGCTCATGGTAGTTCCAAGGGAGGTACCATCATAGCTACTGGTGACAGGATAGTCATGGACATGCTTAATATTACAAACAGCCATGTCAATGGTCCGACCTATACTGGCACCAACACTATTCAAGGTGGAGCGATCTTTTTAACCGGAAACGAGTGCAACATCACAAATTCCCGGTTTGAAAACTGTTTTGCAGACCATTCCAAGGTTGAAGCATCTGGAGGAGCATTATACATTTTAGGAAACAAATCCAGCATCAGCAATGTGGAAATTTCCAATGCATCATCTAAAAAAGATGGTTCAGCTGTTTATGTATTTGGTAACAACGGCAATCTGGAAAAGGTCTCCATTAGCAATTCCAAATCTTCAAGCGGTGATGGAACCATCATGATTTCAGGAAACAATACCTTAATCGACAGCTGTTCAGTTGACAGCAGTTACGCTAAGAATGCCGGTGCATTGAAAATTGCAGGTGATGGAACCAAGGTTTCCAATTCCAACTTCACAAACAACAATGTTTCAGCAATGGCAGGAGCAATCGAAGTTCTAGGAAGCGACACAACCATCACCGGATGTAATATTTCAGACAATACCGCAGCTACTAATGGTGGAGGAGTCTACTACAAAGGAAGCAGGTTCACATTACAGGATTCAAATATCGACCACAACTCTGCAAAAGTAGGTGCCAGCATCTACTTGGATAAAGGAAGCATATCCAGCCATATCATAGGATGCAATATTACAAATGCCTATGCAAATGGCGGAAATTCCGGTTTTGGCGGAGGAGTGGAATGGCTTGAAAATTCAGTTGATGGTCTCATCAAGGACTGTTATTTCTACAATCTCACATCTTCAGGCCATGGAGGTGCCATTCACTGGTATCCTGGAACCAACGGACAAGTCGACAACTGCACATTCGTCGAATGTCATGTTGACGGCACTAAAAACGGCGGAGCTATTTACGCAGGTGCTAATAGTAATATCATTCCAAAGGGAACCATATTATCCAACAGCACATTCATCAACTGCACATCAGGTACAAGAGGTGCTGTAAACTGGAATTCAGTAGGTGGTCTGATTATAAACAATACCTTCATCAATTGTGGAAGCAATTCTTCTGCAACCACACAGTATGGAGGCAGACAGGCCCTTCAGATTGAAAAGGGTAACAATACCCAGATTCTTCTGTGTGAATTCTACAACTGTACCGGTATCGGCGGTGGAGGAGCATTAAGAGTCCAGGACCAAGGTGAGAACATCACCATTGCAAACTGTACTTTTGATGGATGTTCCAATACTGGAACCGCAGGTGCGGTATATATAAGCAACAATGGTAAGAACATTGTTTTTGAAAACAACTCATTTACCAACAACTCCGCTCCAAATGCAGGTGCTTTATATGCTGATGCTAGAACAACTTTCAGTTCTTTTGCAAACAATGAATTCATATCAAACAAGGCTACCGATGCTTCTGGAAATGCCGGTGCTGTAAGATTCTCTGGAGATGCTGCAGTAGTTGACTCAAGATTTATTGATAATTCCTGTAACGGCGCAGGAGGAGCCATATTTGCCAATGGCAAGTTGAATATTTCCGGCTCAACTTTTGAAAACAATACTGCCGGCACCAATGGAGGAGCAATTTCCTCCAATAATGGCAATGGCAATTTGTTTGTTAACGAGTCATCTTTCAAGTACAACAAGGCTCCGACTGGCTCTGCCATAAGAGCAAACACTGTCAACATAGAAAATACAGAATTGCTTGAAAACCAGGCATTATTCGATAAGTGGAATAATGAAAGACATTCATTCACAGGTAATCATGTGTCTATCAACGGTACATTTGTGGGAAAGGACAACTACTTGAATGCCATCAATGCTGCAAGCGGCACTTTTTCCAATGTTGTCTACTGCGGTGTAAACGGTGGTGGAGTGGATGAAGGAACCACAAATACCGATGATGTGACTTCAGCAAAATCATTCAATGAAGTTCACCAGATAGTCGTTCTGGAAATCTTTGATGAAAACAACAATCTTGTGGAAAGCATCAAGCAGTATACTGATGCAAGCGGCAATTATAACTTCGAGGTGGATTTGAGCAGCGAAGCTCAAAGTTATTCCTATAGAATCTCCCACCCTGAAGACAATTATTATACCTATGCTGAATATACTCTTCACAGAAACTCCACAGTTTTAAACATTAGCTGTCAGAATATTACTTATCCTGAAGATGAGAATATCACATTTGAGGTTTCCGGAATCGATGGCATGACTCCTACTGGAAATATTACTGTGATTATCAATGATACAAATGGAGTCGTCATTTATAATGATACCATTTCACTCAGTTCAGGTAAGGCAAAACTGGATTTCTCTAAATTGAATGCAAGCGAATATTATGTTTATGCAAGATACAATGGAGACGACGATTACCTTCCTGACAATGAAACCGCTGTTTTCCATGTAAATCAGACCAGGCCTTCAATGGATCTCGAAACAAGCACTCCTGTTAACTATGGAGATAATGAAACTCTTGTTGTTACAGTTCTTCCTGTTGAAGGAGGCATTGTTCCAACAGGCAATGTTACTGTTGTCATTACTGACAGCGAAGGCAATGTTGTTGCTACTTTCACTGAAGAGGCTTTGACTGATGGCAGCGTTGAGATAAATGTCACTGGATTGGCTGTCGGCGAATATGATGTGAACGCTACCTACAACGGCGATTTGAATTATGTTTCTTCTGATATTTCAGGTTCATTTGAAGTGGTTCAGGTCACTCCTGATGTAAACATCAGCACTGCAAACATAACTTATGGTGAAAACGAGACAGTTGTTGTGACTGTTGAGGCTGTTGAAGGAGGAGCTAATCCAACAGGTAATGTTACTGTTGTTGTTACTAACAGTTCTGGCGATGTTGTTGCTACTTTCACTGAAGAAGCTTTGACTGATGGAACTTTCAGTTTCAATCTCCCTGATTTGGCTGTAGGCGAGTATTACGTTGATGTCACTTATAATGGTGATGTGAATTATATTCAGGCTTCTGGCAAAGGCGACTTTAAGGTTGATTGGGCTGTTCCTACAGTTAGTGCAGGTACTGTGAATATCACTTATGGTGATGATGAGACTATTGGTGTCTCTGTTTCTGGTGTTGGTGATGGTGCTGTTCCTACTGGTAATGTTACTGTTGTTGTTACTGATAGTTCTGGTGCTGTTGTTGCTACTTTCACTGAAGAGGCTTTGACTGATGGCAGTGTTGAGCTTGAAGCAAGTGGCTTGGGTGCTGGTGAGTATAATGTGACCGTTATTTATAATGGTGATGATAATTATACTCAAGCAATTGGAGAATCTGCCTTTAAGGTTGACAAAGCAACTCCTGTTGTAAAAGCAGACACCGTTAATATCACTTATGGTGATGATGAGACTATTGGTGTCTCTGTTTCTGGTGTTGGTGATGGTGCTGTTCCTACGGGTAATGTTACTGTTGTTGTTACTGATAGTTCTGGTGCTGTTGTTGCTACTTTCACAGAAGAGGCTTTGACTGATGGCAGTGTTGAGCTTAAAGTAACTGGGCTAGATGCTGGTGAGTATAATGTGGCAATTACCTATAATGGTAATGAGAATTATACTCAAGCAATTGGAGAATCTGCCTTTAAGGTTGACAAAGCAACTCCTGTTGTAAAAGCGGACACCGTTAATATCACTTATGGTGATGATGAGACTATTGGTGTCTCTGTTTCTGGTGTTGGTGATGGTGCTGTTCCTACTGGTAATGTTACTGTTGTTGTTACTGATAGTTCTGGTGCTGTTGTTGCTACTTTCACTGAAGAGGCTTTGACTGATGGCAGTGTTGAGCTTAAAGTAACTGGGCTAGATGCTGGTGAGTATAATGTGGCAATTACCTATAATGGTAATGAGAATTATACTCAAGCAATTGGAGAATCTGCCTTTAAGGTTGACAAAGCAACTCCTGAAATGAAAGTCGGCACAGATGGCATTACTTATGGTGATGATGAGACCATTGCTGTGACTGTCTCTCCTGTTGAGGGGGGCTCAGTTCCTACAGGCACTGTCAATATTACTGTAACAGATGAGGATGGAAACACAAGAACATATAATGATGTTCCTCTTGAAAATGGTGCTGCTGAAAAAGTCATTTCCGATTTAGATGCTGGAAACTACACAGTTCAGATTGTATATTCCGGTGATGATAATTATGCTCCAAACACTAAAGACGGCAAGTTTGAAGTGGCCAAAGTTGATGCCATTGTTGAAATTCATGTTTATGACATCATTTACGGCGATATTGAAAAGCTTACAGTTACCTGCAATGCACCTGGAAATGTAACAGTATATGTAAACGGCATCAATGTGACTCTCAGTCTTGATGATGGATATGAACATCGCCTATTTGCCTCTCTTGCAGCCGCATACAGTGGAAATGCTAGATTGGATCTTGAAAACCTTGCTGCGGGAACATATCCTGCAAGCGTTCATTATAACGGGGACAAGAACCATAACGAGGCGGATGATGATGACACATTCCATGTAATTCCTCAGAATACTACAGTAAGCGTTTATGTTGATGACATCAAGGTTGGCGAGGATGCAATAATCAAGGTCGAGCTTTCACCTGAAGCTGCTCCTGGAAATATTACTGTGACTATTGATGGAAGGGATTACAATGTTGAACTTACGAATGGTAAAGGTCAATTGGCCGTCCCAGGATTTAAAGCGGGCGAACACGATGTTGTTGCAAAGTATCCGGGCAGTCAAAACTATACCAACAGTTCAAACTCAACTACCTTCAAAGTTACTAGGAATACTCCTGAGGTTTCCATAGATTCTCAAGACATTAATGTTGGAGATATGGAAACAATTACCGTAACCGTCCCTAAGGATGCTACTGGAAATGTAACCATTACAGTTGCAGGCAAGACTTATACTGCTCCTGTAAAAGACGGCAAGGCAGTATTCAATGTGCCTGGATTAAAAGCAGGCAATTATGCTGTTGATGCAAGGTATAATGGGGATGACAAGTATGATTCTCTGGATGTCAATGGCACATTCACTGTTTCCAAAGTAAAACCTGATATGGGCATTTCTGCTGCGACAATCAAAGTTGGTGATGATGGAACTGTTACTGTTACTGTTCCTAAGGATGCTACTGGAAAAATTACCATTGAAGTTGCAGGTAAAAAGTACACAGCTCTTATTAAGGACGGCAAGGCAGTATTCAATGTGCCTGGATTAAAAGTCGGCATACATCACATCAAAGCCTACTATGAAGGTGATGAAAAATATGAATCATCTCAAGCAGATGGATACATAGAGGTTGTTGATGATAATCATAATGGTTCTCATAATAAAGCCCATGAGGATGGCATTGATTTAGCTAGCATTTATACAGGCAATCCGGTAATGGTGTTAATATTGGTGCTTTCTTTCCTTGGCTTGTTGCCGCTTGGACGAAAAAGGGATGATGATGAGTAAAATGAAGAATTTTAAAATTCTTCCATAATTTTTTCATTTGAATCTGTTAAATTTTTATTTTTCATTATATTTTTTTATTAAATTTTTAATTTTTCTTTTTTTATACTTTTTAATTGTCTATAGTTTGTAAATTTTGCTTTTTACTGAAAATTTTTTCATTTATATATTATGGTTTTTATTCTTTATTTTAAATATCCTATTTTTATTTAAATTATTTTTTCATTAAACTTAATTTATTTAAGTATTACTTTTTTACTAATTTTCGCTTATTTTTTAATATTGGTGAGTAATATCTTTTAAAATTATAAATTATTACTTTATATTTAAATAAAATAAATTTGAGTAATAATTATTACTTTTTTAGCCAAAATAAGCCATTTAATATTACTTTATTTAGAAATATTTTTATATGAATATGTATTAATAATTAAATGTAAAGTATTAATTTCATAACAATTTTAATATTTGTATTACTAATTTCATTTTAAATTAAGTTTATATACTTTTCCATTAAGATTGTTGCTTAATATTTTATCTTAAACTCAAGGAGTCTTATTATGAATACAAAATATATAATTGGTGCGATAGTCGCAATTATTGTTGTGCTTATCGGCGGTGCTCTTCTTATGGGAGGGGGCACTACTGAAAGAGGACCTGGAGAAATCGTAGTTGCAGCTTACAGTCACGGAGGAGAACCTGAAGCAGGTTTCGACCCTATTGCAGGCTGGAACTATTATGCAGAGCCATTGATTCAAAGTACCCTGCTTAAAATGAATACCAACGGTACTTATTCAAACGATCTGGCTACAGACTATGAGATTTCCAGTGATTTCAAGAAATACACTGTAAATATCAGAGACGATGTCAACTTTACCGACGGCACACCGCTTACTGCTGAAGATGTTGCATTCACTTTCAATGCAGCAAGAGACAGTGGTGCAAGTCTTGACTTAACTGCTTTAAAAGAAGCAAAAGCTGTGGATGACTACACTGTCGAGTTTGATTTGAACAAATCAGATTCCACTTTCCTCGACAAGCTTGCTTACATAGGTATTGTTCCTTCCGATTCATATGACAACGAAACCTATGGTGAAAACCCTGTAGGTTCCGGACCATACAAATTCGTACAATGGGACAAAGGCCAGCAAGTAATCTTGGAGAAAAACCCTGATTACTATGGAAAAATGCCTGAAGTAGAAAAGATTACCATTCTCTTCGCTCAAAACGAAGCAGCATTCAACCTCGCTAAGAATGGAGAAGCAGATATT
>Ga0256404_1009975_pt1 | contig 13348 bp, 16 predicted proteins | sample RumenRJG_01DNA_FD_185990 | JGI IMG/M metagenome (GOLD analysis project Ga0256404, IMG submission 185990) | Bovine rumen microbial communities from Lethbridge, Alberta, Canada - RJG_01 | ecosystem: Host-associated > Mammals > Digestive system > Stomach > Rumen | place: Canada: Alberta | collected...
GATTTTTATGGTAAAATTGATTGTAGTAACGCAAGCATTAAAAAAGCTCTGCAACCAGAGTTACAGAGCAGATTATCAGCTTGGTGCGCCTGAGACGAATCGAACGTCCGCACCCGGTTCCGGAGACTGTATGTAAATCCAGCAAAATAACTACTTCGCTGCTTTTTTGGACTTATTTTTGGACTTATTCGCTCTTTTGGCACGTTCCTGAAACCTCTTAATCATCTGCTGATTATAACCGGCGATGCTATGACAATACACCTTGTAAGTGATAGAAGCATCAGAATGTCCCATGATCCGGGCGACTTCCTGCACCGGTTCTCCCTGGGAGAGCAGGAACGTTGCCGCCGTGTGACGGAACGTGTGAATATTCTTTTCAATACCGGTCAGCTGCTGCACACGCTGCCAACAATCCAGCACACGCCGGTATGAAATAGGCTTGCCGTTCCTATTCGCAAAAATATAGCCGTGCAACTGAATAACGTTACCTTTGTCCCTGTGCTCTTTCAACTCCGACACCAACCCGGAAAAGAGCATGGGGATTTTTCTTTCACCTGACTTTGTCTTCGGTGCATTAATTTGACCGGTTTTTCCGACACTCGCATGTACGTGAATCTCACGAAGTTTAAAATCAATGTCCGACCATTGCAAGGCCAGTACTTCACCAACCCGGCAACCTGTTTCAAGCAGCATCCGGAATAATAAGTGGTAGTTATGCCGCTGTTTGCTATTGTGTTTGTTGGCCTTGATTTTCCGGAGAGCCAGGAACACGGCGCCAATCTCACGCCGGGAAAAGGTGCTCATTCCCTTTGTACGAAGCCGTACAGGTTCCACTGCATCCATGATGTTATAACTCAGCATCCGCTGCCTCATGGCCATTTTGTATGCAGCCCGGAGCACGTTGTCCACCTTTTTGATGGAGCTGGAAGACAATGCCTTGTGCTCAGTTCCGGAGCTGTCAGTCCAATCTGTAGCCAGTTTGTTATAAAACGCCTGGATCTGAACGCCGGTAACCTTGTCCAAAGGCAGGGCTGCAAAATCTGCCAGCAGTATTTTCTTATAGCTCTCTATCAGTCTTTCAAAGCTGGATGCTCTCACATTATTGGCCTTGTACGTGGCCAAAAACGACTCAACCCACGAAGACAAAGCCGGAGCACTGGCCGTCATAACACCGGCTTTCTTTTTCTGATTCACTTCGTCCAGGAACGCTTTCGCCTCACGTTCACCGTCTTTTGTTCCCGGAAAACGTCTTTTGCGCTGCACGTGCGTTTCATCGTAAAACCGGGCGCAATAATACCGGTACTCTTTACCGTTCCGGGCAACCGTTTCCAGTTTAATGCTACCGCCGCCGCTCATGATGCACCGCCTTTTCCGTCTTCGTGACTGGCTTTCATAGTTTCCATAATGGCAAGATATAGATCTTGGATCTCTTTTACATGTTCTTTTCTTAATTGTTCAATTATATCCGGGGAATCTTCTTTCATACTTGCTAATTCTTCTTTCATGCTTGCGTATTTTTGATTTACGTGGTCGATATATGGGGAAATAATCATATTGTAAATCAACCGGCCTTTTAAGCTGTTATATCTTTGTTCTGATAATGCTGCATCAGCCTCTTTTTCTGATTTTTTGATACCGTCTTTTACCTGGCTTAATGTTGTTACGTTTTGATATGATACATATGTCCCCGGCAAAGATGAATTTGGCGTAGTTAATAATACCTTAACCGTGTCATCATCCTTTGCATCCGGATTGCAGTCCATTTTTATGTCAAACTTCTGCAGATAGTCCTTGACCGCCTCAGCATCAAACTCCGGAGGCTCATACCCTGCCAGATCATCGACCGTGCAGCCCAACGCATGGGCCAGGCGCAAAAGCATCTCAACGTTTGGCAGAGTGCCTTTTTTTTCATAACTGTGGTATGTGGAAAGCGGAACTTCAAGACGTGCAGCAACTTCTGTCTGCTTCAATCCCGCCTTTTCACGGAGCATTTTTAATCTCTCAGCAAAAGTCATTATGATCACCTCACTATTGAGATTGTAATAGAAAAATATGCGAAAAGCAACAAGAAAATAAGAAAATGTCTGAAATTATCATAAAAAATATATTGACTTTACGATTTTGTCGGTTATAATTAAAACAGGTGCGATTATATCGCAAATTTATAACAGGAGGTGTGCATCATATGCAAGTTGACGTGAATAAGTTATTTTTACGTTGTGCAGAACTTGAAATGACGGAAAGCGAAGCACTGGCTAAAGCTGGCGTCTCTCCGGATCTGCTCAGCCGTATCAGAAAAGGGAGCCGGATCCAGGCACCGACCCTTGCAAAATTGGCCAAAGCCCTGAAATGCCGTCCTATTGACTTGGTAGTAATGGAGTAATGTCACCATGGCAATCATGAACTGTGCTCAATTCGCCAGGGCAACCGGCTGGCCTTTGGCGACCGTACGCCGATGGTGTAACCTGGGAATCATCCGACACATTCGCCTGGGCAGGGCAATGCTTTTCGATGATGCTGATGCTAAAAAGGCAATCCAGCAGCTGCAGGAAGCACCGCCGGTCATGTACTACCATGCCGGGAAACCCGGCCGCAAATCACGAAGCCCGACCATGTACTCCGGTACAACCCTGCCTCCTGCTGATGGCAGGGGAGCGGAACGGCTCAGGGAATTGTTGAAAAATAAAAGAGCCTGCACCGGGGCGATCGGTACAGACTCGAAGTGACGGCCTGTAAATGCTGGTACACTCATAGGCCGTCACTATTTTATCAAATTTTGGGAGCAAAGGCAATGCAAAGTAGTAATTGGGTCATGTTGTCACGGCTTGTCATGAGAGAGCCTTGGTATACTGATTTAAACGCCAAAGCGGTATTCATACATATTTTGCTTACGGTCAAATTTACGGAACAGTATTTCAAAGGTATTAAACTGCAGCCGGGGCAATGCGTTACAACTTTTAAAAAATTGGCAGAGGAAACGGGGCTAACTGTAACGAAAATCAGAGTAGCAATCAAAAAATTAGAAAAAGCCGAAATTTTAACACGCAAAATAACAAACAAATTTACTGTTATAACCTTAGTAAAATACAGTGTTCCCGGAAGTCAGCAAACAAAAAATGACACGCAAAATGACAATCAAATGACACACAAAAACGCAAAAAATAACAAACCTACCTATTATGCAATAATGAATAGCAATAATGATAATAATGTTTCTTCTATAGGCGGCGATAAAATTTCTGATGATACCTGGAAAGCTGCCCGGTATTATGAAGAACGTTTTGGCATGATCAGCAGCAATAAAGTGAGACAACTTAACGACCTGATAGAAGATCATGGACTTGATCTCGTTCTGTTTGCACTAAGGCAAGCCAATACAGGCAATGCAAACGCCGTTATTCCTTATGTGCGTACCGTGTGCATGAATGAGGCCAGGAAAAGGGAACAAAGGGGAACAGTAGCTGCTCAAAACGAAAACGGAGAGCCTGTAATTGATGATCCGTATTTGCAAAGCCTGTATGAGGAAAGCAAGCGCAAAGGTAACGTTATTTAACGAACGGAGGGATATAATGACAGAGAATAAACACGAACGCCTAAAGAGACAAACCGTTGAAAAAGTCCTTGAGGCGTTCGAGGTCGTAAATGGCGATGATGAAAGTGCTTTAATATTGGCCAATCACATCAGCTATGCTATCGAATATTGTTTTAGCGTTAATGTAAATCCGAAATATGTTCCGATGGATGTTCGTGAAAACCTGATCAGCTATTACAAAAGAAAGCTGAAAAAAATCGAAGCGACAAAACCAACCGTTGTGAATTATGAATCTGTAAAACGTGAGGCGGATCTTATAATCATGATTTTCGATGCAAACGCTGCCAGCAGAAAAGAGGGATAAAATGAACGACAAAAAAGCAAGTGATTTGATTGTTAATAATCTCATGTGCAAGACTTTGGAACTTTTAACCGGGTATTATTCGATAATAGGTGAAGGAACAAATCCGGAGCGGATCAAGTCCTTAACGGCCAACTTTTTTCTTGAAAGTTTAAATCTCAGAATAGGCGATGACATTTCTCTGTGTGACATTGTTTATAAATCAGCAAAAGACAATATACTCTCTATGCTTCCGGAAGATAAGAAGCACGATTATGATTTTACGGATGAACTGCGTAGCCTGTACATGGACGGCTTTCTTTGTGGCTATGTGGCAGGTGTGCAGGATATGGAAAAAGTATTGACTTCTTGCATTGAATCCAGCCAGCAGGAAGGGGGCGGCAATAATGGCATACTCTGACGAAGCCGTAGAGGGCGCTAAGAAAATATCTGCTAATATCTCTTTAAAGGCTTTAAAACGAATAGTACAATACCTTGCAGATATTGGTATAGAAACGGAACGGCAAACGCTCAAAGAATCGGAAAATTATATTGATACCTATTTCCGTATTGCATTAGACAGCCGTATTATGTATGACACCTGGCAAGAAATTTACGATGATGAATTACTTGTATTTATCCATACAGAATTTACAGGAAAGACAGAAGAAAAACTTTCAGAACTGACAGAACATCAAGTAATGAAAGCATTTCTTTTTGGCTATCTTGCCGGGGTGAAAGACATGGACGGCTTGCCGGAATCAATCAATAATATTTTGGCGCCAGGGAAAAAGAAGGGGGCGGCAGCCGTGAACGCTGAATTATTAACCGAAAAACTGCTTAACGACCATGTTACCATAAGATTTTTAAAGGCTATTTGCAACAGTGAAGGCGTTGACATTCAAGCCGCTGCTGATATTGCACATGAAGAAATTAAAAACGCTATAGAAAAACGAAATTCAGATGACTTATTTTTTAGTTTTTTAGAAACAGATATACCCGATGATTCATGCGATATTGGTTACGAATGTGCTTCACAAGGATATAACGCTGGCTATTGTGACGCATTTTCAGACGCATTACAGATATTGGCAAAATATCAAAGCAGAATATCAAAGACGGAAAAAGGAAGGAGTGTAGAACGTGGACAGAATAACATCTGAATTAAAGGAACATGTGGAAACTTATGCGCAGCTGTACGAAGGTAGCAAAATGAAGGTGGATAGGTATTGCAAGGCACTGGCCAGCATGGACGATGCAAAGCGTTCTGAATTTCAGAAGCTGGCCAACCGGGCAAGGCGGATTAAGAGTGCTGACGACTACCGTTCTTTCATGGAACACGTTCACGAATATGCGGAACGGATCGCCAACGGTGAAGCTGCTAAACAGGTGTGGATGGTTTGGTGTGATCTGAGGGAGAAAGAAGAAGCGGCTTCTATCGATGCACTGAATAACATTTACCACGAAAGCATGAAGAAAGCTCTGTCACGGCCTATCGAATGATGACGGCTTGTGCGGAATCGCGGATTCCCCGGATGCTGCCCCAGGCTTCCGGGGATACATACTGCTGGCAGGGATGGCAAGGCCGCCATGGAACACCTACCCCCCCGGTAGGTTCTGCGACGGCCTACCCCTTGCCTGCGGATGACTCACGACCCCGGCTCGCACTTACTCAGTAAAATTTCAAAAATTTTTTGTAGTGACTTCACTACACGTTTGGGAGGCAAATAAGACGATGATAACCAATCAGACAACCGCAACCGTCAAAGAACTGGCCTTGATTTTAGGAATCAGTGAAAGACGTGTGCATCAGCTTCGTGTGAACGGCCTGATCACGAAAAGCGGGAAAAGCTACAACCTGATTGAATGTGTTCATGCTTACCTGGAACATAGCATCATGATCGCCGGCGAAAAGAAAGCGGCGGTACCTGATGAAACAGTCAAAGAAAAAAGAGACGCTGACATTGCGCTCAAGGAGAAACGTGCAACAAAAACGGATGTTGATGCAGAAAGCAAACGCCTGGATAACGAACTGAAACGGCTCCGGCTGAAAGAAATGCAAAATGAATTATGTTCCTACAAGGCTTTTGAGTTTATATTCTCAGACTATGCTATTGCATTTAAACAACGTATGATGGCAATACCGGGGCGAACGGCTATCGATGTATACAATGCAGAATCCCCTGCAGAATGCGCCGAAATTGTAAAGGCTGAAATATATGCGGCTCTCAACGAACTGGCAGAAAAAGAGTTTAACAAAGACAAATTGAATGATGTGCTGGAAAAATATGATATGTATGTCACATACTGACAGAATGAGTTTTGTTAACCGGGGACGCTGCGAATCATCCGGATCACGCCCGGATCAGGTGCAGTTTCAAAAAGATTGTGAAGCTCACGGCGTAACATATATACCGGCGCGTTGCGTGAATGATGTGGCAGAACTGCTGAATTTTAGGCCATTATTTTAAGCCAAAGGGTAGCACGGCCCCCTGGCTCTTAATAAAATGAAATGGAGGAAAAAAGAATGGAATACAAAATTTATGATGAAAAAAAACTGAAAGAAAAACTGGAAAGTATGACCGGAGCCGACTTTGCAAAAGCAGAAACGGCAGCGCGGCTTGAGGGCGACGAATCATAGACGCTTTCATGGAACTGCCCGGGAAACTGACAAGCCTCGTTTCCAATGCATGGGAATCTGCTAAAAACGCAGTCGGTTCCTTCACCGTGGGAATCACTCAAGGCGTGAACGCTTCCGGGGCCAATCTGCCAGCTGCCCAAATTGCGGCCAACGCCAAAGGCGGCATTTATAGCAAAGGAGCATTCCTGACAACGTTTGCTGAGGAATCTCCGGAGGCTGCTATTCCCATTGACAACAGTGAACGTGCTAAACAGTTATGGTTGAAGACCGGCCAAATGCTGGGACTGCTGCAACATTCGGAACGCAACCAGGGCACGGCAACGCCTTCTTTCACCGTGCAAGGTGTCGGCCCGGATGTTAGCCCGGCGCAAACGCTTCCGGAACATCATGGCCAGCAACTCTTTATTCATGGCCAAATGAAAACGCCGGGCATTTTTGGCATGCTGCAGAAATGGCTACAGCATCCCGGAACGAACGAAGGCAAAACGGTAAACCTGCCGGTTATTTCAAAACAGCCAGCACCGATCGTAAACACCATGGCCAAACTGTCGGGCCTGGCCCCGATGATTGGCCGGGCAATCAGTGTGGCGGCCCTGGCCTTGTCTCCCATGACGGCAGCAGCTTCACCGGCTATCAATCCGGCAATATTGAACGCGGCGGCAAACGTCATGGCTGCGCCTCCGGGTGTTGCGGTAACGTCTCCGGCAGTTACGCCTATTATAAATGCAACAGCAGCCGCGCCTACTGTAGACATAGCATCTCCGGAGGCTCCGATTGTGAACGCTATGGCTGCTGTTCCGGATGTTTATGTTGGGCAGAGAACACCGAACATTTCACCGGTAATCAATGTTATCGCCGACAGAAAAGCACCGGCAATTACGTTGCCGCCTTCACCGGAACTGCCAGCACCTGTTTTGCATTCGCCTGCCCTTCAGGTATTACATGCAGCATTAAAGAGTCAGGCTGACAAAAAAGGCCCTGCTGCACGCATTGCAACGCCATGGCCAACACTGCAACAGCCTGAACCTGTTGGCACCATTACCCGGATGATGCAGGCAGCGCCGCCTTTCCCTGCCGGTATTGTTACACCCATATTGCCGGAAACGTTTGCTCCCATGGCAGACGGTAACGCTGCAGATGGTTCCGGAACAGAAACAGGCAAGCCAGGCCTTACGAATTTGCTTTCTGCATTAACTTCTGCATCCCGGCACGCTGCTGCATTCCAAAATACAGGAGTTATCAGTCAGCTGCCCTCTATGCCAGCATTGCAAAGTGTTGGTATCGTGCAGCCGCCTGAGCTAAACCAACCGGCAGACAGCCCGGATCTGTTACGGCGTATTCGTGAGTTTGTGCAAAGCCCAGGCGACAACATCTCAAACTCAAATCTCAATATTACTTACGCGCCTACCATTGCACCAAATATAAACATTACCGGCGATGCTGGAAAGCAGGAAGTCATGGAAGCGATAAAACAAGCAACGGACATTTCTTATGAGAAATTCCAGCAGATGCTGAAACGATATGAACATGAACGCCGTCGGACTTCATACTCTTAACCAGTGACAAAAAAAGCCTGGCAGTCTTTAAGGCTGTCAGGACTCAATTTTTGCAGATAATATATTTACGTCCGATAATGCACATTATGTAAAATCTCTCAATTTATGCCTAAAAAATATATACTTGTTTAATAACCAAAACCATGATACAATATAAACAAATAAATGTCAAGAGGGAGGTAAAACTCATGGGAGAAAAAGAAAAAGGAAATGGCCGTCTGAACTTCATCAGCTTGCCGGAGAGCACGGTCAATGACTTTAACGAACTGGCCAGGGCAAGAGGCTACAAGGTGAAAAGCCAATTCCTTATTACCTTGGTACAGGAAGAAAAGGAACGCCGGGCTGAACTGCTGGAACTGTACCGCCAGCAGCAGGAACTTGAAAAGAAGATAGCATCAGCCAGGGAATAAACTATAATCATGCCACCAGGTGAACATGTCATTCCTGGTGGTATTCTTTTTCCTTTTCTGCTTTGGCCGTAGTGGATCACTGCAGCTATTGCTCCGGCCTTTATTTTTTTGTATAATCGTACTGCAGGGAGCCAAAATCCGATTCTCTGCAAAAAAAGAACGTCACAAAATCGCCGTACATGCGTTTTGAGATAGTGGTGTGATACTTTATTATAATGTCCAGGGCAATCAAAACACTGCCACGGTCAAAAATGGCCGCAAAGAAAACGTCTTAGGAATTATAGATTTTCATAGCAGATTTTTGGACTTGTTTTTGGACTTGTTGGCTCAAAAAAATGTTATTATTTTGTGATTTTCTCCCTGGGACGGTGAACGTTTGGCAGGGAAAGAAAAACCCCGAAAGCCCTGATAACAAGGCTCTCGGGGACTGCACCTAATTGGTGCGCCTGAGAGGAATCGAACCTCCGCACCCGGTTCCGGAGACCGGTGCTCTATCCACTGAGCTACAGGCGCATGTTAAATTGTACAAGTGGTATTATAGCACAATTTGTCGTTTGTAGCAAATAATTCTTTTCATTTTTTATTGTTTTTTATTTTTACTGAGGAATCACTATGTGGCAATATGTTAAACGCTATGCGCATTTCGCCTTCATCGCCGCACTGTTCATGGTCGGCGAAGTACTGATGGATTTAATTCAGCCGGGTCTCATGCGCCGCATCGTGGACGACGGGGTGCTGGGCCTGAACAATAACGGTGTGGGCAATTTGGAACTGGTCTGGCGTTTAGGCATCCAGATGATCGGCATGGTACTCATCGGTTGCTGTTTCGGTTCCCTGAACAACGTGTTTGTCAACATGGCCAGCCAGAACATGGGCAATGACCTGCGCAAGAACATGTTCCGGAAAATCATGACCTTTTCTTTCCCACAAATTGACCGCTTCGGCGCCGGTTCTCTCATCACCCGCATCACCAACGATGTGACCCAGGTGGAACGGCTCATCGCCCAGTTTGTACGGGGCATGGTACGCACGGTACTGATGACCATCGGCAGCCTGTATTTTATGTTCACCCTGAGCCCCGATTTCGCCTTCATCGTGCTGGGCGCCCTGCCCTTCATCATCGGCGCCATGTATTTCGCTCTGCGCAAGTTGAACCCGCTGTTTACCCTTCAACAGGAAAAACTGGATGTTGTGAACGACATGCTGCAGGAGGATATCTCCGCTATCCGCATCATCAAGGCCTGCGTGCGGGAAACCTACGAGAAGCTTCGCTTCGGCAAAGCCAACGACGATTTGATTAAAACACAGCTGAAGGTTCTGCTGACCCTCGCCTTTCTGAACCCCCTTGTCAACATGGTAATGAACCTTAGCGTCGCGGCCATCCTCTGGTACGGCGCCAGGGATGTGATGGAAGGCGCCGCTTCCCCCGGCAGCATCATGGCGGCCATCACTTACACGACGCAGCTGTTAATGGGCATCATGATGCTGATGATGCTGTTCCAGAACATTTCCCGCGGTTTCATTTCCTGGAAACGGCTGGCAACAGTGCTGCATCTGGAGCCGGAAATTCAGGACGGAAAGTTTGAAGACAAAGATTGCAGCAACGTTTCTGATTTTAGTTTTGAAAATGCTGACGCAGCTGGACAACGTTCAGAAAACACAACAAAAATAATAAACACACAGGGCCGCATCGAATTTGTAAACGTTTCCTTTACCTACCCCGGCAGCCAGAAACCGGTGCTGGAACATATCAATCTCACCATCAATCCGGGCGAAACCATTGCCATAATGGGTTCTACCGGCAGCGGAAAGACCACGCTGATCAATCTGATTCCCCGTTTTTATGATGTAACGGAAGGCAGCGTGCGCATCGACGGTGTGGATGTTCGGGACTATAAAGTCAGCTCCTTGCGTCGTAGAATCGCTATCGCGCTGCAAAAGAGCGAACTTTTCAGCACCTCAATTAAAGAAAACATCGCCTGGGGCAGACGTGATTCTGATGAAACCAACACCGGAACGGCAACAACTTGCGATAGCAAAACCGGAACGGCAACAACTTGCGATAGCAAAACCGGAACAGCAATAACTGATAAAACAAAAACCGGAACGGCATCGCCTGATGAATTGCGGGGCAATGTTTCCCTGCCAAACGAAACGGAACCGACAGGAAGTGACGCACAGTCAAATACTGCCGCTGACGCGGACATCGAACGCGCCGCCCGCATCGCCCAGGCCCACGAGTTCATTGCGCCGCTGGAACAGGGTTACGATACCGTTGTGGCCGAACGGGGCATGAGCCTCTCCGGCGGACAGAAGCAGCGCATCGCGTTAGCCCGGGCCGTTTTGAAAGGCTCGCCCATTATGATTTTTGACGATGCCACCAGCGCACTGGATTTGAAAACGGAAGCCAACTTTTACAATGAGCTGGCAAAGACCAGTCCCCAAAGCACAAAAATTATCGTAGCGCAGCGCATCGCCTCCGTCCGTCGCGCCAATCGCATTTTAATTCTGGAAAGTGGAAAGATTGTCGCGGAAGGAACACACAGGGAATTATTAAAGAGCTGCGAAATCTATCAGGACATTTACCAGTCTCAGGTCGGCGACATTGCGCAACACGAAAACGCAACGCAAACTGAAAACGCAAATACCACACAGCCAAAAGCAAACACTACAAGTAACGAAGCGGATGCTTCTGCGAAAGGCGGTGAGCGGGCATGAGTAAAAACGTAAAGACCCAGACCCCGCAGTCCGGTATCGGCCCCCGCCGCGGCAACATGTTCGCGGAAACGGAATACGCGAAAGACATCGGCTGGACCCTGAAGCGTATCGGCCTCTATTTTGTAAAAGAGAAAAAACTGATCTTCGGTATGCTCGCCGCCGTACTGGGCGGTACCCTTGCGGGGATTTACGCCCCCATGCTGCAAAGCAACGCCGTGGATATCATCGCCGGACAACGCAGCGGCGACTTGCAAACAACCATTGCCTTTATGCTCGCCACTTATTTAATGATAAGTCTCCTGCGAATGGCCCAGGGAGTGTTCAGTGCAAAACTGAGCCTGCGCATCGTCAGGCAGTTCCGGGAAGAACTGTTCGGCAAGGTCATCGACCTGCCCGTGAAATATACGGATACCCATTCCCACGGCGACGTGATGAGCCGCATGACCAACGACGTGGAAAACATTTCCACTACCGTTTCCCAAGCACTGCCCTCTTTGTTCAGCGGTGTGCTGACCATCATCGGCACGGCTGCCATCATGCTCTGGCTCTGCTGGCAGTTGGCCCTGTTAAGCTGCGGCACCATCTTCCTCACCGTAATCGTCACCCGTCTGTTATCGTCCTTTGTCCGCAAATATTCCAAAGAGCGACAGACCTTATTGGGCAGTATGAACGGAACCGTGGAAGAAATCGTCAACGGGTACCGCACGGTTGTCGCCTACAATCAGCAGGACAAATCGGCGGAACGGTTCTGCGATGTTTCCGACAAACTGACCAAAGCCGGTATCCGCACCGAAGTCTGCAGCGGCGTCATGGGTCCGGTGATGAACTGTATCGGCAACATCGGCTTTGTGGTCATCGCGGCCTTTGGCGGCTACTTCGCCATCCACGGCATGATCTCCGTGGGCGTCATCTCTGCCTTTATCGTGTACGCCAAACAGTTCAGCCGTCCCATCAATGAAATCGCCCAGATCTACGGGCAGCTGCAGTCCGCCATCGCGGGCGCGGAACGTGTTTTCCAGGTGTTGGACGAAACCAGCGAGGACCTGTACGGCCTTGTATGGGAAGACCAGGAACAGGTTTCCGTACGTTTCGAGGACGTGGAATTCGGTTATGTGCAGGGAAAACCGGTACTGAAGAACTTTAACCTTACGATTCCGGCGGGCAAAAAGGTAGCGCTGGTGGGTTCCACCGGCAGCGGCAAGTCCACCGTGGTCAATCTGCTGATGCGCTACTACGACGCCGACAAAGGAGCTATCTGGATCAACGACCAGAATGTGGAAGAAATCACCCGGGACAGCCTGCGGAAACATGTGGGCATCGTGCTGCAGGATACAGTTCTCTTCTCCGATTCCATCCGTCATAACCTGCAATACGCCAACGAAAATGCGACTGCAGAAGAGATTAAAAAAGCAGCGGAGATGAGCCGCTGCCATGAAATGATCGAACTGTTGCCGCAAGGCTATGAAACTCTGCTGACGGGAGCCGGAGAAAACATCAGCCAGGGCCAGCGACAGTTGCTGGCCATCGCCCGGGCCTTCGTGGCCAATCCCCGCATCCTGATTCTGGACGAAGCCACCTCCAACGTAGACACAAGAACGGAAAAAGCCATCCAGGACGCCATGCAGGAAGTGATGAAAGGGCGCACCAGCATCGTCATCGCCCACCGTCTCTCCACCATCCGGGACGCGGACCTGATCGTGGTACTGGATCAGGGACGAATCGTGGAACAGGGAAATCACGACGAACTGCTGGCCCGCAAGCAGAAATATTATGATTTATACATGACGCAATACGCCGGCTTCGCTACCTGACTTTCCATTGCCGAAACAAGGAGACGCTGATTAAATGAGTTTGTGCGATGACCGAGGGCTTTTTGCGACTGACAAAGAAATGGCCCGAAGGCGCAGCCGTAGCTGCGTTGAGGGACATTGACGCAGTCAGTCACAAAAAGCACCGATCAGCGTGCAAACGAATTAATCAGCGTCTCCATAAGTATCTTCTTCATCAAAACAATAACCAAACCAATTTCGTTTTCACCATTATAAAACTCCGGACAGCTTCCGCGGTCCGGAGTTTTTCACGTTACGGTGTTTCCCGTTTATAACCTTTATGAATTCCCTTTTACCACACAGCAGCGTTCACGCCATTTAC
>Ga0256404_1009976_pt1 | contig 13345 bp, 10 predicted proteins | sample RumenRJG_01DNA_FD_185990 | JGI IMG/M metagenome (GOLD analysis project Ga0256404, IMG submission 185990) | Bovine rumen microbial communities from Lethbridge, Alberta, Canada - RJG_01 | ecosystem: Host-associated > Mammals > Digestive system > Stomach > Rumen | place: Canada: Alberta | collected...
GGGAGTGCTTCAATGCGATGGCCTGGGATTTCCAGTATGGAAAACCTTATACGGAAGAGACGCAGGCGGAGCTTCTGCGGCTGCTGAGCCCAGCGTATATCCAGGGACTGACGCTCCTGGGCGGGGAGCCCTTTGAGCCGGAGAACCAGCATGTGCTGGTGAAACTGCTCAGAAAGGTCAGGGAAACGTATCCAAAGAAAGATATCTGGTGCTACACCGGATATACCTATGAGAAGGATCTTCTGAGCGACAGCGTATCCAGCACAGGGGTGAAGGTCCGGACGGAAGTTACAGATGAAATGCTTTCCTATATTGACTGTCTGGTGGATGGCGAGTTTGTACTGGAGAAGAAGGATTCCACGCTCCTGTTTCGCGGGAGCAGCAATCAGCGCCTGATCGGGCTGCACGGGTATCAGGTCCCGGATGAGCGGAAGCGGGATCATGAGATCAAGCACTATGAGGGTGTTTACATCCCGACCAGGACTGCGCCGTAAGAGAGGCCGGATGTGTCCGGAAGCGGCGGAAGGTGAGCGATGCCGCATGAATCCGGAGAGCGGCGGGCAAGGTGAGCGATGCCGGGCAATGATTCGATGGCGGGACAGTTTTGCGGCGAAGGCTTTGCGGCGAACCGGCATAATTGCAGGATGGCTGGTTTACAGAAACCGGCTGAAATAGTAGAATATCCGGAGTGTGAAAATATAAGGCGGGGGTTCTTTCAGGTCGTCAGCTGAGGCGTCTGTGCGGAAGTTCAGGCCCGCGTCAGGAGGTAGAGTATGATGCAGTCGCGTACGCACACATGTGGCGAGCTTCGCATTGGGGACGTTGGCAAGACGGTCACGCTTGCGGGCTGGCTTGAGAATATGCGTGTTGTTTCTGCCGGTCTTGCGTTCGTTGTTGTGAGAGATTTTTACGGAACCACGCAGGTCGTTGCCGAGACAGAAGAGATGGTAAGACTCTTCAAGGATATCACGAAGGAATCCACGATCCAGGTGACCGGGACGGTCCGGGAGAGAAGCTCCAAGAATAAAAAGCAGGCAACCGGCGAGATTGAGGTTGTCCCGCAGAAGGTGACAGTGCTTGGAAAGTGCTTCCATAGCGAACTCCCCTTTGAGATCAACCGCAGCCGTGAGGCGGATGAGTCCCAACGGCTGAAATACCGTTATCTGGATCTTCGCAACCCGGAGGTGAAGAAGAACATTATCCTCCGCTGCCAGGTTGTGGCGGCGCTCAGGCAGGCGATGACGGATCATGGTTTCATGGAGATTACGACGCCGATCCTGACAGCCTCCAGCCCGGAAGGCGCAAGAGACTACCTGGTTCCGGCCAGGAAGCACCCCGGGAAGTTCTATGCACTGCCGCAGGCTCCGCAGCAGTTCAAGCAGTTGCTCATGACAGCTGGCTTTGACCGTTATTTCCAGATTGCCCCCTGCTTCCGCGATGAGGATGCCCGCGGGGACCGCTCGCCGGGTGAGTTCTATCAGCTGGATATGGAGATGGCATTTGCAAGCCAGGAGGATGTATTCCAGGTGATGGAGGATGTCCTTCCGCCGGTGTTTGCGAAATACGGAACCTACGACAGAGCGTCTGAGGCTCCATTTCTCCGGATTCCATACAGGGAAGCGATGGAGAAGTATGGGACAGACAAGCCGGATCTGAGAATTGATCTGTATGTGCAGGATGTGACCGATGTGCTGGGCGGCTGCGGCTTCGGGCCGTTTGAGAGCGGTGTCGTCAAAGCGGTCGTGGTGAGCGGGTTCAATGAGACCAGAAAGTTCATCGACAAGACGCTGGCCGGCGTTGAAGTCCAGGCAGGTGACAAGCCATACTGGTTCCGTGTGGACGAGCAGGGTGAGCTGGTCGGAGGCATTTCAAAGTTTGTCAAGCCGATCAAGGAGCAGGTATTTGAAAAGCTGAATCTGAAGCCGGGTGACTTCGTTGCGCTTTCGGCAGGAAAACTTTCCCAGGCGCAGAAGACAGCAGGTGTTCTGGTCAAGACGCTTGGTGCGGCAGTTCCTGGACATATGGATAAGGAACAGTATGCGTTCTGCTGGATCGTGGACTTCCCGATGTATGAGATCGGCGAGGAGTCCGGAGAGCTGGAGTTCTGTCATAATCCATTCTCCATGCCGAGCGGCGGGCTTGAAACCTTGCTGAAGGCGGAGAGAGGCGAAATCGATCCGCTGTCGATCATGGCAGACCAGTACGATATCGTGTGCAACGGCATCGAACTTTCATCCGGAGCGGTCCGGAACCATGATCCGGAAATCATGGTCAAGGCGTTTGAGATGGTCCGCCTCGGCGAGGAAGATGTCAAGAAGAGATTCCCGGCGATGTACAATGCCTTCACCTATGGGGCACCGCCTCATGCTGGCATCGCACCGGGCATCGACCGCATGGTGATGCTGCTGGCAGGCGAAGATTCCATCCGGGAAGTCATTCCGTTCCCGATGAATAAAACTGCGCAGGATGTCATGATGGGGGCGCCCTCCGAGGTGACGCAGCAGCAGCTGGATGAGCTTCACATCCGGTGCACGGCTGAGGAGGACGAAGAAGCCGAGTAACAGGAAATACAGAAGACATGAAAGCGGCAGAGAGAATCAGGCTCTGCCGCTCTGTTGTCTATGGTGGGGCGGCAGTTCCGGCAGAAATGAAGGAAGAACGATATGCAGAATCAACATGAAGATCAGACAAGGCAGCAGTATATTCGGATGACGCAGACGCCCATCGGAAAGCTGATCGGAACGCTGGCGATCCCGACGATCATCAGCATGCTCGTGACAAACATCTACAATACTGCAGACACGTACTTTGTCTCACGGCTCGGGACATCTGCCTCAGGGGCGGTTGGAATTGTCTTCGCGTTCATGACCTTTTATCAGGCCATCGGATTCATGTGCGGACATGGCGCAGGAAGCTTCGTTGCACGGTTTCTCGGGGCGAAGAGCCCTGACAAGGCAAAGATGTTCGCGGCGAGTACATTTTTCCTGTCCTCCCTTCTGGGAACGCTTTTGTCGCTGGCCTTCTATCTGAACCTGAACAGAGTTCTGTATTTTCTGGGCAGCACAAAGACCATTCTGCCGTATGCCCGGCAGTATGCCGTCTGGATTCTGATTGCCGGCCCGTTTCTGTCCGCAAGCTGCACGCTGAACAATCTGCTCCGCTATGAGGGCAGGGCGATGTACGCGATGATCGGCCTGACAACCGGCGGAATCCTGAATATGATCGGTGATCCGATCCTGATGTTCGGCTTCGGGATGGGGGTGTCAGGTGCCGGGCTGTCTACCTGCCTCTCGCAGATCATCAGTTTTCTGATTCTTCTTTCAATGTTCTGCATCCATATCACCGTCACAGATGTCTCGCCGCGCCGTATCAGCACGGAGCTTTCCACGTACTGGGAGATCATGAAGGTCGGTTCTCCCAGTCTTCTGCGCCAGGGACTGAATGCGGCCAGCACCATCCTGCTGAATCAGCAGGCGAAGGTGTACGGTGATCCGGCCATTGCAGCGATGAGTATCGTAGGCAGAATGAGCTTCTTCATCGGGGCCTGTGCGATCGGAACCGGGCAGGGTATGCAGCCTGTCATTTCCTTCAACTATGGAGCACGGAAGTACAAGCGTGTCCGCGAAAGCTTCCATTTCACAGTGAAAATGGCCGCAGCCCTGTTGTCTGTGTTTGCCATCGTCTGCATGATTTTTGCCCGGCCGATCATCACCTGGTTCCGCGACGATCCGGAGGTGATTGAAATCGGAACCGTCGCTCTGAGGTGGGCCTGTGTGTCCGCACTGTTCCAGCCGCTGTCGGTTCCGATTAACATGATGTTCCAGAGCATCGGGAAAAGCGGAAGGGCGCTTTTTCTCTCCGCGCTTCGAACAGGGCTCTGCTTCGTTCCGCTGATTGAGGTTCTTCCGCTTTATCTCGGCCTGACAGGGATTGAGATCGCGCAGCCGGTTTCAGATATCACCGCAGCCATGATCTCGGTTCCGTTCGCGGTTTCATTTCTGAGGCAGCTGAAGGCAAGGAAGGAACCGGGTGAGATTCAGGCGGCGCCGGTCCCTGAGAAGAAGGAATGCTGAAAAAAGGGTGGAAGGCAGGACAGGAGCAGATTGAGGGAAGAATGAAGATAGAATGAAGACAGAATGAAGACAGCAGAAGGGCGCAGTTTGCCCCTGTCCGGGAATGATGGTAGAATGCTTCTGTCGGTGCAGGCTTGGCTCTTAGGCGGAAGTGTCCGGTTGACTGGATGACTGGGAAAAGCAGGCACAGACGTTTCAGTGAGAACAGAAAGGGCAGCCCTTCAGGCTGCAGGATGACAGCCGGATGTGTCTGCAGCTGGCTGAGGTTCGCAGAGAGGAATAGAGATATGGTGAAGATTGGAGTCCTCGGAGCAGGTACATGGGGAATGGCACTTGCCAGAATGCTTTCAAACATGGGCTATGATGTGATGGTGTGGTCTGCACTTCCGAAGGAAGTGGAGGAATACAGCAGGACAAGGAGGCACCCGAATCTGCCGGGCATGATCATTCCGGATTCGATCGTCTTTACAAAGGACATCGAGGAGGTCTGCACGGGAAAGGATATCCTTCTTTTTGCAGTTCCCTCTGTCTTTGTCCGGTCAACAGCGAGGACGGCGGCTCCGTATATCCCGGATGGGCAGGTGATTGTCGATGTTGCGAAGGGAATTGAGCCGGATACGCTGTTTACCCTGACGCAGGTGATCGGAGATGAGCTTGGCAAAGATGGAAAGCATCCGTCTGTCAGGCTGGTCGCGCTGTCCGGTCCGACCCATGCGGAGGAGGTCTCGCTGGATCTGCCGACAACGATTGTTGCGTCCTGCACAGATATGAAGACGGCAGAGTATGTCCAGAAGGTCTTTATGAATGACGTCATGCGCGTCTATACAAACGATGATGTGCTGGGGATAGAACTCTGCGGGGCCTTGAAGAATATCATTGCACTTGCGTCCGGGATCGCACTCGGGCTTGGATATGGTGACAACACGAAGGCAGCACTGATCACACGCGGCATGCATGAGATTACGATGCTCGGCCTGAAGATGGGATGCAAGGCAGAGACCTTCTATGGCCTGGCTGGTATCGGAGACCTGATTGTCACGGCTACTTCCGAACACTCCAGAAACAATCGCTGCGGGCATCTGATCGGGCAGGGAATGACACCAGACCAGGCGGTGAAGAAGGTTGGGATGGTTGTCGAAGGCATCAATGCCATTCCGGCAGCACTGGAGCTGGAGAAAAAGTACGGGGTAGAGATGCCGCTCGTTGATGCAGTCGATGCTGTGATCAACCATGGGGCGGACCCAAAGGAGACGGTTCGGAACCTGATGACCCGGCCGCCGAAGTCCGAGCAGGACTATATCCGCTCCTGACAACGGTGCGGGCAGGGGCTACATCGCTGCCTGATGCCGGGGAGGCGTACACGTCTGCATGGCTTCCTCGGAGAGCAGTCTTCGGACATAGCGTCCCATATCGCTGCTGATCAGATGGTCCAGAAGCTCGCTCCCTCCTCCGCGGACAGAAACTTCCGGAAGGTACAGACGGACGGTTCTGTCCATCAGCGGACTGAGAGACAAGGCTTCCATATCCTTTTCATACTGCGAGATCTTTGCACGGGACAATGGATCGGGAAGTACAGGCATGTAGATGTGGGCGGCGGATGAAAGAAGGTCAGGGATATCGGACGGCTCACTTCCGATATCAAGGACGATCGCCTGATACTCCATCAAAGCGGCGGTGGAAGTGAGAAAGGAGATCCATTCTCCGGCATGGATTTCTCTCAGGTCGCCGGGAAAGAAGGCCGGAGGAATGTAGTCGGCGTTCCGAAGCGGACGGATGACATGTTCAAGTTTCATTGGAAGACTCCCTTCATTTTTTCTGGAAAGGTAGACGAGGTCGGTCAGGTCAGACCGGTATGTCTGGCCGAAAAGGGCTTCAAAGCCGCTGTAATTTTCCAGATTCAGGTAGAGAGTCTTCTTTTTTTCACCCAGAATTTCTGAGAGGGTCAGTGAGAAGAGCGTTTTTCCGCAGCGGGCGATCGGAGAGTGGACAGCGTAGATGGATGTGCCGATTTCCTGAAGCTTCTTGGAGAGTCCCAGACGGCCTTCTGTGTAATAGCTCATGACCTCCCGGGCGATATTCTCGGAAGACTGGTACTTTCGGATGGACGGGTAGGAAATGGATGGTGCAGTGTCTTCCTCATCGGGAATATGAAGGAAGTCGTCCGGGGAAGCTTCGAGCTGGCGCTCAAACTCCTCGCTGTCGCTTAGCAGCAGAATTCGTCTGATATTCAGTTCCTTGACCTTTTCATTCAGCGCCTGTCTCGAAATCAGGAGAATTTCGATCGGGTGTGAGCCGGCGTAGATCGAGAGACTGTCAAGGTTTGTGAAGGCGAGAATCTCGAAGGGGACAGTCTTTCTTTCGGTGAGATAGTTCGCGAGCCGGACGACATAATGCTCATCCAGATCGCAGATCGCAAAGATTTTTTTGGATTCTGTCATAAGACCTCTTCTGGTGATGGTGAGAGACGCTCATGGAAACTGCGCCCGCAGGGTGAGAAACAGAAGTGCCAGAAAGATCGGGACGGAGAAGCAGAATTCCGCGTCTGCTGTCCCAGCTCCGCGATAACGGCTCAGGCAGGGATGAGAGGGCGTAGAGCAGGCATGCGCTGCCCCGGAAAGATGGACATTTGAACAAGATGGGCTGGAGTGCGAAACGGCAGGAAGACTGGCCGGGAAAGTCTGGCGGCTGCGGAGGCCGGACACCAGCTCACACAGGTACGTCCGTAGAAACAAGAACCGCTGGTATCCGTTGCGGTGACGAACCAGGACGAAAAGAGCATAGAGGGCACCGATCAGGACAGAAGTCCGAATCACGCTCCACACGGCTCCGGCGCCCAGAAACAGCCCGGCGACGGACAGCAGCTTGACGTCGCCTCCTCCGATCATACCAAGGAGAGCGGGAAGCCCGAAGAGAAGATATGGTAGCAGAAGGCCCAGGATACAGCTGGCTGGATCTGGCTGAGCGGGATGGAAAACAGGAAGGTGAATCCGGGAGAACGTGCTCAAGGCAGTTCCGTTGGAGGATAGGAGCAGCGTGGCGGAGCCGCACAGAAGTCCGCAGAGTATGAAGGAATTCGGGATTTTTCCGGTTCTCAGGTCATGAAGGGCGCAGGCCATTGTAAAGGAGAGCAGGAACATCAGGTCGGCCGGGAGCATGTTTGTTTACCTCATATCGATGTTTGACGCGATTTTTCAGCGGTGCGATAATGAACTGGCTTTTGCAGGAATAAAGGGAGGGAGTATCGGACGATGAGCAGAGAGAGCAGCCCGGAGCAGGAGAAATATCGGCTGTACAGCAGATATGCAGCGACAAGACCCTACAAAGACATGGGAGCGCTGAAGCCCAGACATACAATGAGGAATATGCTGATCCTTGCAGCAATCCTGGCGGCTGTATTTTTCTGCTGGGAAGGCCGTTCGCAGATCCGTACTGCCTTTCAAAGGGGATGGGAAGGTGTCGGGAATCTGATTCATCAGGTGAAGCATAACGCGGACGGTTCTCACTCGGGTGAGACAGGCAGAAGCGAGACGGAAAGCGGGATGATGGTTGGAGCGGAGACAGAGTCGGAGCCGGCGACGGTACCGGAGACAGAGGTCCCATTTTCACCGCACGCGGTGGAATCAACCAAGCCTTCCAACTACATTGCATCGACAGGGATTGAAGTGAATGGGACAGTCCTGGATGATCCGGCGGCTTATGTATCTGATACGGATATTCAGTTCGGGATGCCGCAGGATTATACAGATGTGGACGGAATTGTGACCTTTCGGGGAAATAACTTCCGTGACAATCCGACGTATGGCCATGCGGATATCCGGGACGCCTCCATTGAAGGAGTCTGGACCCAGCAGACCGGTGCCCTGACTGTCGGGTCGGCAACCTGGACCGGATCCGGATGGACTGGACAGCCGCTTCTCAGGCGGTGGAGCCGAAGTCAGAAGAAGAACATGGCGATGTATGACTGGGCGAAGGAGAAGGACGATCTGGTCGAAGTCATCTATGCCTGCATGGACGGTTATGTCTATTTCCTGGACATGGAAACGGGGGAGAAGACAAGGGATCCGCTCTATCTTGGATGGACCTTCAAGGGCGCGGGGGCACTTGATCCCAGAGGATATCCGATCCTGTATGTCGGCGCCGGATATGACAGCAATGAAGGAACAGCTCATGCCTTCATCGTTAATCTGGTAGATATGAGCACCATGTATGAATTCGGGGCGATCGATGAATTCTCACTCAGGGGGAACCTGAGCTATTTTGATTCCTCTCCGCTTGTGGATGCGGAAACCGATACATTGATCTGGCCTGGAGAAAATGGCATCCTGTATCTTTTCCATCTGAATACCGTATATGACCAGACCACAGGACAGATTTCGATCAATCCAGACAAGGTGGTCAAATGGCACTACATGGGGACAAGAACGAGCGTGCAGCAGTACTGGCTTGGGATGGAGGACAGCTGCGATATATACAAGGGCTATCTGTTTGTCGCGGACAATGGCGGAAACCTGATGTGCATGGATCTGCACACGCTGCAGCTGGTTTGGGTCCAGGATACGCTGGATGATACCAACGACACCCCTGTACTGTCGGCTGAGGATGGGCATTTGTATCTGTACATATCGACATCCTTTCATATAGGGTGGCGGAGCAATACGACCGCTCCGATTCCGATCTGGAAGATTGATGCGGAGACAGGTGAAATCATCTGGAAGCGGGAATATGACTGCTATTCCCAGAAGGGGGTATCCGGCGGTGTCCAGTCGACAATCGCGGTTGGCCGGGACAGTCTGGATGACAACATCTATGTGACAGTCGCGATGACAGGCACGCCTTCAGGCGGTGTGCTGACCTGCCTGGATAAAAAGACAGGAGAGGTCAAATGGGAACACAAGGCATTCTATGCATGGTCTTCCCCTGTCTGTGTTTACAACGAGGATGGAACCGGGTATGTGATCTACGCAAGCTGCGGCGGGAGGATGTACCTGCTGGATGGGAAGACAGGTGCACAGTTCACACAGTTCGAACTGAGTGAGGGGGCAATTGAAGCATCCCCGGCTGTCTATAACAACTATGTTATCATCGGGACGAGATCGAGTAAGATTTGGGGGCTGAAACTTCACTGAGATGATTTCGGAAGGCGCACCTGCGGGTGCGCCTTTTTGTGAAGACGACCGCTCATCATCGAGTGCAGAGCATGAGATGACGGCGGAGCCGCTGCTGTCAGACAGAGGAGAGGGACAGATCCGGGTCGGACAGACGGGTCAGCATGAAGCGAAACGCATCAAGATACTGCTGCTTGTCCATGCTGTACAGGATCTGGGAGGTACACACTTCTCCGGAGCCGGCAGCCGTTACGGCAGTTTTGCCAAGTGCGGAATCTTCCTCTGTCACACAGGACAGATGGGCGGGGTGTGCCTGAGCGGATTCCGGATGAAGAAAGCAGACAGCAGTCGCCAGATCATAGATACAGACGTTGTGGTGCCCTCCCCAGCCTTTTCGTGAATGGCGAATAAAGCGGATGATCGGAACGGCAAGGCTTTCCGTCACGCCGCCACGGCTTTGAAAGGTGTCTATCAGGGCATCCAGCTCCGGAAACTCCAGGGCAGCAGGCTGAAGACCATCGAGCCCGCAGAGCAGAAGCGGGATGCCGGAGTGAAGCACCTCATCGCAGGCGTCCGGGTCGACCCAGGCGTTGAACTCTGCCTGCTCTGTCACATTGCCGCTTTTCGCGCTTCCGCCCATGATGACCAGGTTTTTAACCAGACTTTTCAGGTCCGGATGCTTCCGGAGTGCGAGGGCAAGGTTGGTCAGCGGGCCGAGAGCCAGAATTTCGAGATTCCCCTTCTCCTGGACGGCAGTTTCGTAGATTCTCTCCCACGCCGGCAGAGGGTCAGGAGACGCTTTCGGGGTTTTGCTCAGTCCGCCGAGGCCGTCATTCCCATGGACCGTTGTGACGCGCCCGGGGGAAAGAACCAGTGGACGATCCGCTCCTCTTGACACAAGGGTGTGGGAAAGTCCGAGGACTTCCTTCAGATACAGAGCATTCTCCAGCGTATGGTTCAGACCGACATTGCCGGCAACAGCAGTGATGGCAGTGATTTGGACCGACCGATCTGCAGCGCAGAGCATGATCGCAAGTGCGTCATCCACGCCGGGGTCTGTATCGATCAGGATCTTACGGGCAGGATGAGTGCAGGAGTCGGATTCTTCATGCTGATGAATTGTGTTCATATCTTCAAGCATCTCTGATTTGTCTCCTTTTCGTCATTTTTGCATTATTGTAGCGTGCAGTCTGCAAGTCGTCAAACGATCCGGGGCAGTTGTCTCAGAAACTTTCAGAAACTGAGCATAGCCGGCACCATCATGATGAGCATGACGTCGACAAACATCAGAAGCATCGGGAAGAGCATTCGCATGGATGCCCGTTCACCCATCTTTCTGGCGGCGGTTCGGTGCTGCTGCAGCGAGAGGAAGGCTTCTTTTTCAAGAAGAGCGGTCAGACCGCTGGAACCTTTGCGAAGATTCTGGGCGAGCAGGGAGCCAAGCTTGATATAAGTCGGAAGTCCGCAGCGCCTGCCAAAGTTTTCATAGGCGGTCTCCTCCGGTACGCCATCTGTTATCTCGCGCAGCAGAATCCGGATCTCCCCATATACCGGATGGGCAGATTCAGGACGGGACTTCTTTATCTCCAGAAATCTATTCTGCGCAGCTGGGTGTTGAATGCTGTCTTTTCCGGCTCCAGATGGCAGAGATGAGCCGTGCTGCAGAGCATCTTGCTGGCTGCAGATCCGGGAGAAGGCCCCTTTGATGGTAAGACCTGCGCCGATCAGCAGGGTGAGTTTAAAGAGAAGCTCGGAGTAGTCCAGGTCGAGCATTTCCCTTCTTCTTTTTGCCAGTTCTTTCATCTTTTCATCTTTCTGAAACCAGAAAAGGGCAGGGAGGAGGATCGTGAGGATGAAGAGAATCGTGAGAAAGGGACCTTCCGGACGGCTCCAGGCCAGCGGAGTATTTCCGGCATACGCGGGAAGCTGGATCTGGTCGGAGGTGGGATCTGAGCTGTCAGCTGCCCGAAGGGCTGTATCCAGGTCGGCGGAAAACTGCTCCCTGTCTGTGAGGGCGGGAGGGAAGACAACCGCTGCATAGCGGCAGATCCGCTCAAGCTCCTGCACCTTGAGAGTTGCTTCGATGGTCACAGGTGTACCGTTTTCTGTCAGATTCCCGACGATCGCACCGCTGCTATCATCAATGACGCCGTAGGGAGAGATGGTGTACTCTGCTGAAATGACGCCATCCAGCAGGGACGCAGGAAGCCTGAGTGGGTAACGGATATCGTCCAGTGATTCATTTCTCCCCGGGAGCTGTTTCTGAAGCTGCGTCTCAGCCTGATCCAGAAGCGCCTGTGCCTGTTTGGAGGTATATGCCTTCGGGCTGATCCGGATCGTGACGCGCTCTGATTCCTTCTCTCCTGCGGCGGTCAGATTCAAGGTCTCCTCAAGGGACGCTTCTCCGTAGCCCGGGCGTGTTATCAGGTTGGATGGGATGCCACGGTTCTGCCGGGCGCTGTACAAAGCCCCGAAAAGAAGAGCCGCGCCCATCAGGGAGGAGATAAAAAGTGTGAAAGAGATCTTCTCCAGATAGTAGGTGCGGGTACTGTCCTTCTGGTGGCAGGACACAGCATCCACAGCATCTGTCAGCTTCAGCTTTCTTCCACGGGGGACGAAGTGGTCATACAGAAAGACAGAAAGCTTTCGGAAGGGATGAAGCCGCAGGAAAAAAGAACGGATCTGTGATGAAAAACGAGGTTTGTTCTCCATGGTTTTCCTTTCAGGAATGAACTTATATCTGGATCTTCATAACCTTCCGTCCCCAGAGAAAAGCAATTCCATAGAGACCGAGGCAGACGGTCATAACCAGTCTTCCGGCGGCTGTACAGTAACAGACTTCCAGAAAATCGGGGGATGTAAGGTTGACATAGGCGATGATCAGAATCGGGACAAGGCTCATGATTTTCTGCTCCAGTACTTTTCCGGAGATGTCTGCCTCGATCTGTTCACGAGTCTCTGATTTCTCCTGTATATCGGAAACAGTATTCCGGATGATCAGCATCAGGTCGCCTCCGGTTCGCTTGGCTGTCTGGAAGACCTCCGAAAAGTTCCGGATATTATCGATATGGCTGCGTGCTGACAGATCTGCCAGCGCTTTCTCAATCGGAATGCTGACATCAAGCTGTGAGATGATTCGTCTGAATTCCCTGACGATAAACGAGTCAGAAGGGTATATTTTTAAGTTCCCGATGGTTTTTCAGATGGGTTACATAAAGCTGATAGGAGACAAGCAATGAAAGATCCGAAACAGATGACAAATGATGAGCTGATGGACAATCTTACAGAATATGTTTGCCGAAACGAGATAGTCAGAAGATTTGGAATGATACTTGCGCACTATTCCGGAATGGGGAATCTGACGTATGATGATATGTCGCAGCAGTATGCAGAAGAAGGAATGGCTGAAGCAATGGCTGATTATGACGCAAGCATTGCCGCACTATTTGAGGAATGATCGGATGAGTTCACAAACAGGTGGAAAACGGTTGCGATAACAGGTAACCCTGAGCAGCAGTCATTGCAGAAGAAGCGAAAACTCCAGACCATAGGCGGTAAATCATCGTTTCTGGAGTGAGTATTTTGTGTAATGGACGAATCCCCAGAATCTACGGTAGCATTCGATAACACTGAAGCCACAAATTTTATATTAATAGATTAACGGCAAAATCAGACATCAGCAAAGGCCTCTGCCTTGTGGGCAGTACCTGGAGCGGTGGAAACTTAGTATTTTTACCACATTTGGCGGACAAAGTCGCAGCCAGGGTCTGCCAGGACGAAGCAGAAGCCTTCGCCGAGTACGTACTCTGCTGGCTCACGGGGCGTGACAAGATCGTAGGTGATGAGTTCTTCGCCAGCAAAGAGAAGCTGTAGCATATTGAGGCGGTCTGGCGCGGCCCGTTGGAGTAATTCAGGTCTCAGATGAAAGAAATCGAAGCAATGTAGACGTGACGTTAGAGTCCGAATCATCGAGTTCTAGCAATCATTGTGAATAAAATTGGTGGATAAACATTGTATTAATTTGATATTGACGTGAAAAATATGCAAATTCCGCTCGAACGGCATGCCCATTCCGCTAACGGCGGCATGAGGATTCCGGATTATTCGGCATAGCTTTCCGCTTCAGCGGCATGTCGTCCGCGGGGCATCAGTATACGTACTTAACTG
>Ga0256404_1009978_pt1 | contig 13344 bp, 9 predicted proteins | sample RumenRJG_01DNA_FD_185990 | JGI IMG/M metagenome (GOLD analysis project Ga0256404, IMG submission 185990) | Bovine rumen microbial communities from Lethbridge, Alberta, Canada - RJG_01 | ecosystem: Host-associated > Mammals > Digestive system > Stomach > Rumen | place: Canada: Alberta | collected...
ATCTGTAAAATCAACGATTTCTAACACTTTTTGATATTTTAAGTTTCTTCTTTTATACTTTTTATTTTTATCTTTGCCCCCAATAGAATTATTTTTCATTCATGAAGAGATACTATATATTCATTTTATCATGTCTGTGTCTTTCGCTGAATGTAAAAGCACAAGACAATCGTAATCTCAACATTCCTCACGGTTTGGATGTTGAGACTCAGAAACATTTATGGCAACAGATGGTTGCTGATACCACGAAAAGTGAGAATCTTGCAGACTCTTCCCAACCTATCATCCAGCCCCCTTCGATAATCCAATCGTATGCATACGGATTACATTCGGGCCTCAACGCTTCTGTCGGCATTTCTGCTTTCGCAACGTTTGGTAAGAATGTACCACATCATGGAGGTTTTGGCCAAGATATCAATTTGTCGTATCTGACTCCTCTTACCAAGAATGGAAAGTTATGGCTCGACCTTGGAGGATATTTCAATAACACGACATGGGGCGGTGACAGTTATCGCGATGTTGGGCTATACGGAATACTTGGTTACAAATTCGACGAACATTGGGAGGGTTTTGCTTATGGACAACTCTCAATCAGCAACAATTACGACAATCTGTGGAACCGTTATGGTTACTACGGATATAGCCCTTATTGCTATGGATACCCTATAATGGGATATTCTCCATTATATTATGGTATGGGAACTCCGATGGGCTATGGAATGGGAATGTCCGGTGCCAATGTAATCGGGGCTGGCGTAAAATATAACGTCAACAAGAATTTCTCTATCGGAGTAAGTTTCCAAGGGGTTTGGTACGACAACAATCCTCATCGAAGATTCTTCGAGCATTATTCTTATCCTGCACCTCAGGATGCCAACTAAGAGGCAATTCCTGAGGAAACAGGTTGATTTTTGCTAGAAAAACTTGAGTCGTAGCGAATTCAGTATGACACTCACACTAGAAAATGCCATTAGAGCACTTGCCCATGTAGGTGTTATTTGGAAATCGATATCAAACAGATATAATACTCCCGCAGCAATAGGGATACATATTATATTATAGATAAAGGCCCAAAATAGATTTTCCCGAATCATCCTTACCGTTTTTCGGCTCAGATGAATGGCGTTAGTAATCGTTTGCAAGTCGTTTCCCATCAAGACGACTTGAGCGACATCCATTGCGACATCAGTACCTTTTCCTATTGCAATGCTCACATCTGCCATAGCCAAGGCTTGTGTATCGTTAACACCATCCCCTATCATGGCTACAGTTTTTCCCTCGCTCTGCAACTTTCTTACCAGGTTCTCCTTATCTCCGGGCATCACATTACTCTGATAATGAATGATACCGGCTTGCTCCGCCCAATATGCGACAGCCTCATTCTTGTCACCACTCATCATATACACGTCGATACCATCGCTCCTTAATCGACTCATGACCTCCTGAGCATGTGGTTTCAACTTCTCACGTTCCTCTAGAGAAAGAGCGTCAGCTTGAGTAAAGTCAACCTTCTTGTTAGGAATGGTAAGTGTCCCCGTCTTGTCGGTTACGAGAGCATCCACCTTACATAATTTCTCCAAAGCCGTAGCATCCTTGATAAGTATCTGTTTCTCGGCAGCTTTCCCTATCCCTATCATCATGGCTGTCGGAGTTGCCAATCCCATTGCACACGGACACGCGATTACCAATACCGCTACCGCAGACAAGATGGCATGAGGCAACACTTCATTTCCACCCAACAACCACCATAATAAAAAGGTGAAAAGAGAAGCAAATGCAACCGTTGGTACGAATACTAAAGCTAGGCGATCAACGATTCTCTGTACCGGAGCTTTAGAACCTTGTGCTTCCTGTACCATCTTGATGATATGCGCAAGAGCTGTATCTTCGCCTATCATTCTGGCCCTCATTCTCAGTTTACCTTGACTCGGAATGGTACCGGCCATCACATGAGATCCTTTTCTCTTCTCGACAGGAGTTGGTTCTCCCGTAATCATACTCTCGTCAACATAGGCGGCATCTGCAGTCATAAAACTCTCCGCAAAGATTACTTCGCCGTCTACAGGTATCTTCTCTCCGGCCCTTACCTCCAGAACGTCACCCTTCTCTATTGTCGATATAGGTACTTCTTCGATCTTACCATCCTCTATGATATGGGCAGTCTTAGGTGCCAATCCCATCAGGTTTCGAATACTTGACGTCATACCATCCCGAGACTTTTCCTCAAGAAGTCTTCCTGTGAGGACAAAAGTAATGATCATTGCCGATGCATCATAATAGGTATGCCATACGATTCCTCTGACACCCCATACATCATCTCCCCAGAATGTATTAAAGATACTGAATATCAAAGAGATGCCCGTTGACAACGCCACCAAAGTATCCATATTCGCTGCAAGATGCCTCAGTTGTTTCCATGCATTACGATAGAATGTCCATCCACAAATCGCGATATTGATAATAGCGATAAGCATCGACAAGAGGTTCGACATCAGATCGGAACCACAAGGAATCCATTTCATGGAGAATGCCATAATCAATACGGAAAATACCCAACTGAGTATAGTCTTGAAACAAAGATTCCGATAATACTTCCTTTCTATTTCATCCGTCTTGCGATCTTCTTCGATGACAAGATCGTATCCAATAGCACTAATCTCACTCTTTATCTGCTGGAGCGTGATGACATTCTCGTCGTATTCTATCAGCGCTGTTCTACCCGGCAAACTGACAGAGGCATATTTGATACCTTCCAAGGTATTCAACTTACGCTCTACATTTGCCGAACAGGCAGAACATGCCATTCCTATAACAGGAACTGTCTTCTTCAATAACATCTTCTTGGAGATTATAGAATCAACTCGAACTTGCCAAGGTCGTTTACAGCATTCTGAATATCGGTATCCTTAACTGTTTCCTCTTCAAAATCTACCGTAACATCATGATTGACCAGATTCACCTTTGCGCTATTTACGCCATTCAGTTCCTTTATAGCATTCTCTACCTTTGTGGCACAATGCTCACACTTCATTCCATTTACCGTGAAAACTTTATTCATATCGTTCTACTTTTTATAAATTTACTTTTTGTGCATCTCCCCCTCCGGGAATATACGCAGATATAATAATGATGCAAAAATAACAATTAATTCCGATAACTAAAGTTCTGAAAAAACATTTTTTTAACTTAATACGATATTCTTTAGCTAAAAACTTTGAACTTCCAAATTAAATATATACTTTTGCAGGCGAAAAGCGAAATCTCGGAGGGACACGCGCGCAATATAATCCCTTTAAGGTCATCACTTTAACTGACGATAAGAACGAATTATAGAGCTTTTAGTTAAAATTAGAACGAATGCGTGGCGACTAAGCGCATAATTACTTAAAGTATGAACAAAAAGAGAGTTACTATCTTAGTAGCACTGGTTTCTATTCTCCTATCGATTCAAGCACAGGAATGTCATAGAGGCAATAACCTTTTAGGGAAATTTCAACAACGTTATGCCGTTATGGATTCCTTACTGGCGAATTTGGGGAGAAGGAATTCTAACACTCAAGGTGAGCAGATAACGTCTGTTCACATTGTTCCTGACGATGTTTTTCATAACCTCAACAAGGCTGATATCGATGCCTTAAAGGCACAAAATGGATTGCAGACTACAGGACAGTTATATGTACGACCGGGCAAAGGTTTGAGTTATGACCCTGACGATCCCTTGGTCGCATATAATGCCAAAGCACAAGTAGAGGTAAACTGGGATTTCTTTCAAAGTTCTTACTATAGACGTAAACAGAAAATCAAACTCATCACAACGCGTAACGAACTTGAACGAATGCAATACGAACGGGATGCACTTCTCGAGACTATCGCAGATGAGCATGTCCGCATTCGCCGCATCGATTATAGCTATCTTCTGGGAGTACTGAAGGAACATAGCATCAATCTTGCGCTACTCACCTCAACTCAGAGTTATCTTCTTAAGACAGAATCAATCTCGAGTGATGAACTTCTAAAGCTAATCTCAGAAAAGGCAGAACTTGACCGACAGATTGTTTCTATCGAAGCCGATTCTATATATCAACCGCGAATTCCACAAATGCCGGAAAACATCGCCATCGATACGACATCCGTACTTTCTTATATCCGTAGCTACTATTACGATGTACGTCGACTTGCCCTTCAAAGAGAGGTTTTACAGGCGGAACTAGAAAACACAGATTTCTTAAGTACTACTCATATCATGCCTTTTGCTCGATTATCTTATTATAATAGGTATAAGGCGCACAACACTCAGAATTTTGACGTCGGCATATCATGGCGTATTCCACTTTCTTTCGATACCTCCAAGAAACGTAAGGCTATCGTGGCACGCCAGGATGTTATCGATGCACAATATGCACAAACTACCTCGGCTATAGAAAAGCAGTTGAAACTAATCTTCACCGAGATAGCAAGTTACAATAATAATATCCGTGGCGAATACCAACGCATGAAAAAGCTTAAAGCCTATCTTGACATACGCAACAAAGCTTATCGAAATGCACTCGGAAACAATTACTCAAGATTGCAACGACTACAGGAATATAATGCCTATCTTTCTTCATGGGAACGCATGCTTACCTTTGTGTATCAGCGTGATGAACGTTTAGTCGATCTACAGGCTTATATTATCAATCAACCACTCAGTCGGTTCCTTATCAAAACTGTATTAAAATGAGATCATTTAATTTCAACGGACAATCAGGAGATGAGAATCTAGAGCAAATCATCACCGCTCGAAAGAAAAAACTGGCCAAGCAGCAGATCGTTTTCTCTTTCATTGTCATCTTCTTGCTCATCATACTGGGATTCTATATTGCCCAAAAACTAATATATAGTGAGTTTGATGGCTATGTGCAGACTGATTATGAGAACTATAAAGCTATCGATGATATTTATGTCTTCGACCATTATAAGAAGGTTGGCGACTTCGTCCTTCCTGGTGATACGCTTTATTCTTATATGTACCTCAGCAATATTTTGGATCAGGAAAATCTAAACCAAGAACCGGGTGTTGTCATAGCCGATCGTACGGCCCGATTGCAACAAGGAGTAAATGGGTCTGATGCTAATGTTATACGAGTAAGAATACAGGAACTTCGCAAACAGATTGCCAAGGAAGATCACGACATCCGTTTCGGACTTTCAGACAACTCTCATAAGCTCGACCTTCAACGTGAGCTCGCTGTAGCTCAGGAACAACTGAAAGCGGCTCTCAGCAAGGATAATGTATATCGACGCATCGGCCAAGAGACACGCATTGCCATGCACCGCACAGGATATAGCCGATGTAAAGGTGTGAGCAGCGATGCTGTCGTATTTCGATGTTTCTACAACAAGTATTCAAGTGCCATTCGATATGCTATTGCTAAGGACAGTGCTGTGGTAACGAAATTCTGGACAACTCCTTTCTCACCAGCGTTCAAGGAGGACCCTATCCTACAGCTCCAACCTATCAATTTCCAGAAAAGCAATATGCAGGTGGTAGCATATGTGCCTACGGACAAAATGAATACTGTCAACAATAATACCATAGCTGATGTCATCGTCAACGAGGACGTACAGTTCAAAGCCAAAGTTTCACTATTGGGTGTACGAACAGAAGAGTTACCAAAAGAACTCCGCAACAGTCTGTCACACATCTACACGGTAGTCATCGTAGTCTTCGAACCTCTGCCTAATCAGGTGATGCCTCTTTGGGCAGCCGTAGACCACGTTCCAGTAAAAATAAGAATCAAGAACCTTGATAATGGATATAAGGGTAACTTCACCGATTATTGGTACATCAACGGACGTACCGTAACACCTAACACCGAGAAAGCTATCCATCTACAAATCAAGAAGCAACGCGAAAGGAGATACCACTATGGACAAAACATATAGTTATCAGATTATTACCAATGTAAACGGACGACATATTCTCATCATCAACAAATTGATCGATATCGACCGTGAACCGTCACTCCACGATGAGGATTTCGACGCAATATACATCAACATATCGCACCGTTCCTATGAGGAGAACCGACTCATTGTGAGATGGACATCACCGATACGTGTCGTAAAATGTTATCTCAAACCGCGTTTCGCCACTTCGTCGCTGCACGATTTCATGCACTTTGCAAGTAATCTGATGGATGGATATTGTTCTACTCCTTACGATAAGAGTTTCACCGACTTCATCGAGCAAACCTACTCAAACATCGAGAAGAATAACATTCGTCGTGTGCTTACTGATGCTAGTACCACCTCAGCACGTTTCTATTCGTCACTTATCAAATATGAAATTACACGTGGACGCATCAGTTTCACCAATTCTACAATTCGTGGATTAGCTCGTGGCTACTCAGAACTCTACCTTTCATGGTATGATAACCAGGAGACTCTACAGGTTGAAGAGCGTACCAAGTTCAACCTGAAAATGGAGGAACTGGGATATGCAGAGAAGTCGCATTTCGTAGAACGTATCCATACATGTCCTAAGTGTGGACATTCGCATCTACTATTCATCGAAAGTTGCCCACAATGCCAAAGTAGTGACATCCATCAGGAAAGTATTATCCATCATTTCCGTTGTGCCAACGTATCACCGGAGAGCACTTACAATTACGACGGACAACTGCGATGCCCTAAATGTAAACAGTTCCTTCATCATATCGGAGTGGATTACGACCGTCCTGCCATGGTATACACCTGTAACACCTGTGGTAACACCTTCTTACAATCCAAGATGAAGGTCATCTGTTCAAATTGTGGCGAGACATCCACTCCTGAAGCTCTTAACCCTGTGGACGTATGGGAATATAAACTTACACGCGCCGGCATCGAGGCTTTCGCCACCGACGAGGCTTTACTCCAGATAGAAAGCAAGGATATCTACTCCGGTTATTCTTCGTATGCCGACTTCACCCGTGCCATCCAGTCGTTCAACGATATGTCATCATATCGTGGACAGGTGCTCATCGTGTGCCGATATGCCTATAATTATAATGGCGAACAAGGTTCATACCGACTCTTCGATGTCATCAGAAGTCTACTCTCCAAGATGGTCACCGTCAAGGTTTCCGACCATAATAACGAGATTTATGTCCTCATCCTCGCTCATGAAGACCACGTAGAAAAGGAATATAATCAGGCATCGAGTGTCATCGAGCAGATCTTCACAGAGTATGCCCTCACGATGAAGGGATTTAGTGCTCACCTCATCAACAATTATGTTTTCGAACAGGGCGATAACGAAGACGAGTTCTTACGTCGCCTTGAACTCAAAGAGTCAGACCCTACAAACCAAGGAAATGCGATATTAAACGATCATGAATGAACAAATCATAGATATGCTGCTCAATGCGCCAAGAGATCTCGTCAACATGATACTTGACGCATATCGTGATATCGAGGTATGCTTCACGCGAAATCTCGATATATGGACTATACTGCATACCTACTGGTATTTGTTTTTTATCGAATTTCCTCGATATTATCTGTTGGAAATCATTATATGCATCAGCTACAAGATGCACTGGCGCACACGTATGCGCAATAATGCCGTAGCGCGAATGCTTCTCTTCACAGAACGCCCACTGGTAAGTATCATCGTACCGGGAAAGAACGAGGGCCAACATATCTATGCACTCGTGAAAAGTTTGCGCGAACAGACTTACCAGAATTATGAGGTCATCGTCATCGATGATGGTAGCGATGATGCCACCCCACTCTTTTGCCGAGATCTGGAACGCAACGGATATATTGATAAATTCCTGCGTATGTCGGTACGTGGCGGAAAGGCTAGTGCTGCCAACGCCGGACTGCGCCTATCCAAAGGAAAATATATCGTACATCTGGATGCCGACTCATCACTCGACCGAGATGCTATCGAGAAGATCCTAATTCCTTTCTACCTCGACCCTAAGGTAAAAGGTGTCGGTGGATGTGTGAAAGTACGCAACACATGGGACACCATATGCACCACGATGCAGAGTTTGGAATATCTCAAGACAATTCAGGTAGGACGCATGGTAACGAGCGCCCTCGACATCTATCATATTATATCAGGAGCTTTTGGTGCCTTCGACCGTGAGGCACTGGAGAGCGTAGGAGGATGGGACATCGGTCCGGGACTGGATGGTGATATCACACAAAAATTGCGCAAAGCAGGTCATAAGGTGAAATTTGCCAACGAAGCCGTATGTCTCACCAATGTACCTACCAAATGGTATGCCCTCTTTAAGCAACGCAAACGATGGTCTCGCTCATTGGTACGATTCCGCCTCAGGAAACATAGAGACATGCTATTGCCAAATAAGAATTTCTCGTTTGCCAACTGGCTTTCCAATATGGAAAGTATCATGTACGACTGTGTTTTCAACTATGTCTGGGTACTCTATATGTTCGGACTCATCTTCCAATATACCGACCGTCTCTTCGAAATACTACTTGTAGGATGGCTCATCCGCTATTTCTTTGCGATAATAGCCTTCAGTATTGTCATGCTGGTAAGTGAGCGCCGCCATGAGGAGTCGATGATATTCTTCTATCTTCCACTCTCCACCTTCTATACAGGTTATTTCCTTAGAATCTGCCGACTCATCGGACACACCAGCGAACTATTCTTCTTCCGTTCTTACAAGGACAATTGGAATCCTCGCAAAACTTCAATTGCAGCTCAACTAGAAAGGCAATAAGGGTCGTATGTAGAAACATATCAGAAAAAAAAACAGCACATTTATCAAATTTCTCGTTAAAAATTTGTTATTACGAAATAAAAGATATACCTTTGCAGACAAATATATAAGAAACAAGAACCAGTAATTTATCACTCAAATTTATGGCGATGTAATAAGAACACCTTGTTGAATAAATGTAAAGACAAAAATCACATTTGTCTATAGATTGTAGCAAAACGTAATTATAAGTATATAAGTAAGAAATATATAAGAGCTATTTTATGAATCCTATTGAGAATTTGAAAATTGGATTTATCGGCTTAGGCTATGCTGGATTACCAACAGCTTGCCTATTGGCCGAAAAATATCCTTTGATTGGATATGATATCAAGGCAGAACGTGTTGAGCATTTGCTCAGTTCGGCTGAGGATAAACATATCAATCACTCCCAAATTCACCATCTCATCGAAAAAGGGATGATGCTCACCTCTGACGAAGAGCAATTGAGAGATTGTAACTTTTACATCATTGTTGTACCTACACCAATCGACTTCCATAATCGTCCTGATCTTAGCTTCGTTACAGAAGCATCCAAGACCGTAGGTAAATATTTGAAAAAAGATGACATCGTAGTTTATGAATCTACGGTATATCCAGGTGCCACAGAGGAAGTATGCGTACCTGTACTTGAAGAAGCCTCACACCTACGCTACAACGAGGAATTTTTCATAGGCTATTCTCCGGAGCGTATTGTACCGGAAGATACCAAGCATACTGTTGCCAACATCGTAAAGATTACTTCTGGTTCCACTCCGGAGTCAGCAAAGTTTATCGATCAGGTGTATTCTTCCGTGCTCGAAAATGGCACATGCCCTGTATCTTCTATTCGTGTGGCAGAAGCAGCTAAAGTAATAGAAAACGCACAGCGTGATGTAAACATTGCTTTCGTCAACGAGATTGCGAAGATTCTCAACAGTTTAAATCTTGATACCAACGAAGTCATCGATGCTGCAGCCACCAAATGGAACTTCCTAGACTTCCGTCCGGGACTAGTTGGAGGACATTGCATCAGCGTAGATCCTTATTATCTTATTTCTAAGGCTTCTCACATGGGCGTATCTTGCGACTTAATGAAGTCGGCACGCAATGTCAACAACAGCATGGCGCAGTTTATAGCCAACCAAGTAATCGTACATATGGGCGAGCGCAATGTACCAATCGCTGATAGTAAAATATTACTCTTAGGATGTACATTCAAGGAGAATTGCCCTGACGTAAGAAATACCAAAGTAATTGACATTTTCGCTCATCTTGCACAATACACCAACCGCATCGATATATATGATCCTATAGCTGATGCCGATGCATGCCATAACTATTATGGCGTAAATATCAAGGAAGATGTCTCCGAATTATCTGCCGATGGCTACCAAGCTATCGTACTCTGTGTAAGCCATGAGGAGTTTAAAACTCTTGACTACGAAAAACTTAAAGGAGAGAATGCCTTTATCTATGATGTAAAGGGATTCTTGGATAAGAACTTAGTAGACTATAGATTATAATAATAAAATAAGAACTCAAGTAATACGTACTTTTTTCTACTGCCTGTTAGTGTTTCTTTACAAAACAACTAATGGCACACAGTTAACTTTTAATATATAAGTAAAAATGAAAAGAATTAACTTTTACGTGGCATCAGCTATTGCCATAATGGGCTTAGCATCTTGTTCTAGCGATGATTCCATAACAGGTGGAGGTTCGGTAGAACCAATGAAGGTTACAGGGCTACAGCTCGACAATCTGAATGCCCAAAGTCTTGGAGCTAACATCGTTAACATGTATGGTTCTAATGAAGGCACACGCGCTGCAAATGTTTCTAACTGGGGACTCCTTACCAGCATGCCTAAGTATGACACTCTCGACAAGTCTGGTGCAGCAACATTAAAAGGAAATGTTGCCGACCTTAATCTTGGCACAGCGAAAGTATACATCTGTGATGGTGATGTAACTCTCAACAACGTATATGGCGAAGGTACTATCATCGTACCTAAAGGTGCATCTCTGAAGTTTAATGAAGAAAGACAAACATTCCTTCGCAACGCTCAGGTAACACTCTACTGCTATGGTAAGCTTAAAGTTACAGATGGTCTATACATTGGCAATGGAAATGGCAAAGGACAAAAAATATATATTGATGGTGACCTTAATTTAGGTGAAAAGCCACTAGCCGTACAAGGATGTCTGTATGTTTCAGGTAATGTGAAAGCTAGTTCTACCACCTATAACGGTCAAATATTCAACCAAACTGCTCGTGTCAACGTTCTCGGTAACTTCGAAATTGCAGGTGATATAAAATTCGATGGTAACAACCATATCGGTGGCGCCATCACAGCTAAGAACATCTTGATCGGAAGTTCAGCTCAGGTAGCTTCAGATTGTAAGGTAGATGCTGAAAATGAAATCGAAGTAAACTCTAACGGTGCTAGCCTTTTGGCAAATTACATTCACTGTAAGGAACTCAAACAATGTGCAAACAGTGGTATTGAACTTGAAGACAAAGGTCTCATCAAAGTAGAGGATACTTATACCAACCTAAATAATGGTAACAACGCTGTAGTCAGCGTAAAAGGTAACAAGGCCTTGGCTGTAGTTTCTGCACCTAAATTTGTTGCGAACTATGGCGGTGATCAGAAAGCCTGCTATATCTTCAAGGCTCAGGGAGAAGGTGCACGTATAGCACTGAATATCGGTGAATACTATCGCTGCAAAGATCAACCCCCTTATACCTATAATGATCAAACCCCTTATACCTATAATGATTTTGATTTCTTCGGAAACACTGTAGATGCTACCAATAATAAGGAGAACGTAGTAAATATCAAAGCCGACGGCAACTGCAAACCAGCCTTCAGCAATAACGGCGAAGACCCTACCCCTGCAGGTCCTGACATTGATGATATCGCTTCTGTAGAATATCCTGAGCACACTCACGATATTTCAGCCACCTGTGTACAGGTTGCCAACGGTCACATCTATCTGTCTTATCATCAGAATGGCAAGAAGCAGAGTGGATGTATCGAGGTTCTCTCTACAGATGCTTCTAACAACAAGACAACCCTCAACCAGTTTGTTTGCGACCATAACAAGGAACTCGACTACAACCATCTGATTGTAGACAATGCAGACAAACGTATTTATCTCGCTGGTAACTCTCGTTTCAAGAGTGGTATCTTGGCATGGATTGGCCTCAACAATGAGGGTCTGCTCGATACTCAGGCTAAGGAGACAGAATCTCAGACTGGTCTTCCTCTAAACCTCATCTCTATGAAAGGTCATAAGGAATGGAAAGGTCAAGAGAATCCTGATACTATTCCTGACGGTGATGCTAACTGCGTAATACGCAATGGCAATTATCTTGAAGTAATGACAACCTCTGGATATCGTATCTTCGACATCTCTGGTGACGCTCCTGTTCTTTCTGGCAAGAACCTCTTCAAACTTAGAGCTAAGCACATCGATGCTGATGACAAGCATATCGTAACCTTGCGCTATTTGGAGAATCCTAGCGATGAGAACGCCCGCGTAAAAGCTCAGCTCGAACTTTACGACAAGAGTGATGTAAATCTCGAAAAAGCAAAAGCCACTTATAATGATGATAAGTTCTCTATTGCTCCAAACAATGGTAAGAACGTTGTCAAGATAGACGGTGACTATGTATATGTCTGCACCAGTACCGATGGTTTGAAGGTATTCAAGATAGAAGGCGATAAGCTCAACCTCGTAGGCACCTATCAGCCTAAGAATGTTATCATTGCAAATGAAGAGTCAGCTAAGAAAGGTATGCCAAAAGCTCTCTGCAATGGTTGTGCTTTCGATAGCAAATACATCTATCTAGCTTATGGTTCATTCGGCCTCATCGTCCTCGACAAGGCAAAGGTTCAGGCTGGCGAAACAGATCCTAGCAAGTGTGAGGTTGCAAAGAAGAAAGCTAGCAAGTCAGCTAACTACGTAGCTTTAGGCAATGGCTATATCTACGTGGCTTATGGTCGCGACCGCTTGCAGGTATTCAAACTCGTTGATAAGAGTGCTACCTCTGGTGACACTTCATACCAAACTGGTAAATAAAAATCTCGATCATTAATTTGGACGATCTTACTATAAATCGTTACGAGATAATACTTTTAATAATTAGAAGAGGTCTGCTGTGAAGCACGCCTCTTTTTTTATTGATGTAATCGGAATGAACTCTTAATTGAAGTTTCATCCAAATAACAACAATCCCGACTCTATAAACAAGAGCCGGGATTAATTCTTTTGCACAATCTCTTACCTATCAAAAAGTCGTTATACCTAAAACCATTAATAGTTGCTTGCAATACATTGATAGCATCGCATATATAACCACTTGTCTGTGGCTGCAAATATAATTGAAAAGAGAATATCATTTGTAAAGATTTCAGTAAATCTGCATTTTTGAGATGTTTTTCACCCAAAATGCAGACCACTACTTATAGGAATATTTTACGAAGTTAACTCCACCATTTTATGTAGTTAACTATATCAGCTTACGCAGTTAACTTCATCGGTCTACGCAGTTAACTGCGTAGCCTTACGAAGTTAACTGCGTAAAATGTAAGAT